>Ga0307509_10000400_pt1 | contig 72761 bp, 91 predicted proteins | sample 10_EM_MG_FD_202245 | JGI IMG/M metagenome (GOLD analysis project Ga0307509, IMG submission 202245) | Populus trichocarpa ectomycorrhiza microbial communities from riparian zone in the Pacific Northwest, United States - 10_EM | ecosystem: Host-associated > Plants > Roots > Unclassified | place...
AAAAATATACTAGCCCGCCTTCCTCCTCGCCCTCACCCCCCCCCCCCCCCTTCCACGCCACATCCTAACACATGCACACTGGGCCATGAATCGTGGCAAAATGAGCAAGAGCGACGGCAACGCCGCCAACCCCTTCTTCGGACTACCCAAATTCGCCGAGAATGTCATGCGCTTCTACCTCCTCCACGAAGCAGGCATCACCGACGATGGCAACAACGACGAGCTCACAGTAATCACCGGATTGAAAAAGGGCTATACAGACGGCCTGGGAAAGCTAGCCCACCGCATCTGCGGGTGGAAGTTCGATCTAGAAGGAGCCGTCAAGCGCAGTGTCGAATTCAACCTGTCGGACATTCGTAGTAATCATCTCTCTGCCAAACACACTTCAATTTCCCTTAATCGCTCGTCGCAGACCGAGTGCCGGTCACAGAGCAGGACAACAGGCCTTGCCAGAAAGGAAAGCACCTGAACATAATGTCAGCACGAACTCCGAGACTGCGCGGCGGGGGAGGGAGAGGGCGGGCGTACCTTACGACCACATATAATCGAGAGCGACAATCAGCCTCCAATCGTGGCCGTATCCGGAAGCCATAGAGAGACAGAATTTCTCGATGAAAGAGGTGACAGGGGAAACTTGAGAAAACCTGTGGATGGATTGATGGATTGATCGGTCGGGTTAAACTAATGGAGACGGGGAGGGAGTGGGGTTGGCTTGACGCGCTAACCTAGCCGAGCCGTAACCTGCAGGTTCTGAGCTCAGGCTGGGCGTCTCCTTCGGCCGTGGGGTTACTGGTCACCTTTAAAGGTTTTTCTAGCTGCAAGGCAAGACCTTTCATAGCGACCCGTGATAATAGACGTCTGGGACCTTACCTGTAATAGCCGCTGCACTCATACCGGTCCTGCAGTCTTAGCATTCCCGCAATAAAACTGGGGGGGCGAGGGAGAGAGGTATTTGGTGGGCGAGAGAGTACGAGTAGAAAGTCAAGGCTGGGATTGCAAGAATTAATGAGAATCGGCGCATGTTGCTCATCAGCCCAGTCCTGTCCCCCGGTGCTAGCGGTTTCTTAAAGTCCCCGGAACGGGCACAAGTATCGTACTGTAAGCGGTTTAATTACGAAATAACGGATGGCGCTATTCGCGCCCGATTTTGTGGAAACTACCGTAATGGGGGCTCAAGACGGCAGCTCACGCCCCAGAGACTCCAAAAAAATCACTACTACTGTACAGTACATACCGGGGAGACCGTACCGGCAAGGGGGAAAAACTTTTTTGGATATCATACCAGAAGCTTTCAGGACATATTATTATATCATACCTGTAAATTTCTAAAAGTGCCGGTATCAGGGCTTTTTCTCTTTTTCGTCGAATCTTAGTCACGTGGTGAATCTGTAACCTGCAATGATATTATTTCCGGGATTCCTCAGGAAAATTCCACAAAGGGACAAACCACCTTCTTGGAAAAGAAAAAGAAAAAAATCCGGGCCCGTTTCGATCTTTATTTTCCGATGGGGTTGAAATCCCTCTCACATCCCTGCATTCCTCACCTGGAGGCGAAAGCCTGACCAGATTTTATCCTGCAGGTTCAAGAGTGGGACTAAAGTGAATAGGCTATGATCGATGGAGAGTATTGCGGTCCTTATTCTTTCTGTGCTGCCAGCAGCGTCCTATATATACACAAAAGCTCCCGAATAGAAAAATCCTCCTTCCCATCACCGTCTTATTTTCTTTAATACCACACCCACAACCTTCCAACACAATGCGTCTCTCAATCCCTTAACACGGTTTCAACTACTTACAGAGTTTTTTCTTGCTCAACATTCCTGAGACCGTTCCTGGTTTCGCTACCATCATAGTCCGACACCATTTCGTTCCACCTTCTAGCTAACCTTAGTCCCAAACCTTCCAGACTCCCTAGTGCGTTTCCCTTGGGTACCTAAAACATCTCCGCTGTAGCTAACCATTCGCCCCAACAACCATCACCTGAACTCCCACCCGCACAACCTTTTCCAAACGAGAACTCTCCTGATTCAAACATTCGCTGTTGTAGTAGTGTCGTAGATATGGAACCTTCACGAATATTCTAACAGGGACCTCTTGCTAAGGGGCTACTCGAGTACCGGTAGAGTTTTCGGTTGCATACAGGACAGACCGCTTGAGCCTGGTTCGTCCATAGTATGGTAAAGTTACGCCTGAAAGGGAGCTCAAGATTTGAGAAAGATAAAAGGATTTCTGTTTTCCGTTTGTTCGATGTTTTATCAATCCTCCAGACGTCCGCTTTCTCTCAACTCTATCTTCTGTGCATAGACAATCAGACACTCGTTTCTCGTTTATTTTTTTGGATTCCTTTTCTTGCTCTTGCTCTCATACCTTTTCGTATCTATCAAAAGTTCTGGTACTCCGGCTATTAGACGTCCCAATTGCAGTGCACCGATAGTTTTGTTGAAAAGTTAGGATGTTGTATGGTAGGGGAGATTGGGGGTGACGGGGGGGGCCGGCTAGTAGATTTCATGGCAACGGAGGATGTCCTTGCCCATCACGTGTGTGACACTCTGTGTCTGCTGGCTGGATGGAGATTGAGGGGTGCGGGGGCCGGATTTTGTATGTGGTGTTCAAGAGGTAATTTGTCAGCGCGTTGAACCAGATGTAGATCTTCTGTCAGGGGGTCTGTGTCCATTGGGGCGCCCCAGTGGAGGCCAGAGCTCGGGCGCCGGGTGGATAGATTATCCAGGCAGTTTTCCGCTGCCGCAGCGATTTCTTTGTAGTGTGAGCGGGGCTTGATCTAGTCTGGGTTCGCCCGGTTGAACGCTAGGAGCCTTAGGGCCAGGGCTGAGAGGCGGAAGGGATAGTTTGTTTCTTCCGTCCATTCCACAACTTTCTGGATCTCGATGGAGATCTACTGCTTACTGCCCGATTCTGGATCCACTACTGAGGCTAGGCCATTCCTTGGGTAGAAGGCCTCGTTCGAGATGGACTACCATTCCTGATTCTCGCCGGCATAAATGCAACCATCTTCCAGTTTGTGCCAGATGTATCTTACTACGTCAGCATGCGCGGGGGAGGAGATGCGGATGAAGGTGTCTTAGGAGACATTGGCCTCTGCTGCTAGTGATGGAGCATCCTTCCATATCTGTAATGTTGCCCGCAGGGTGGTGGTAGATCGGCTAAGGGAAGTGGTGGAGATGCGGCGGCGAGTGAGGCCGCGTGAACCTCGGGTATCGTGACTGCGTCCTTCTTGTATACATAGCCGGGTTCACCGCCATCTCTTTCTCTCTTTTCGATGAATCAACCGTCAGTCGTTTCAACAGCTAGGTTCTATTATTAGTGAGTGATAGGATGTGATGGGGAAAGGGAAACCTTGAATCTGTTAGAAATTGCGTCGTAGAATTGCCTGGGCAGGATAAGGTCATTCCGGAGGCTTTCTAGATTCTCCTCCCGTGCTCGCTTGTGCCCGCACTTGGCAGCGTTTTCCCGCCGAGGGGAAGTGGCGAGCGTTTCAAAACGTTGGCCAGGGCAGTGGTGTATAAATGCCCGAAATGTGGATCTGGCATAATGTCTTAACCAGCTGACTTCATAAAACCGTGGTAACGAGGGGGAATGTGTACCGGATTGGCGTAAAATATTGGGGTAGTCACATAATACGGGTGCTGTGACTTTTCTTTCGCATCGGATGTTTGTTTCCTCCTTCTCATGCTTCCGCTACCGCCGGCAGGGGCGGTATTGAGCTTTTGTTTTTTTCCCGGAGCGAATAAGCAGCTCTGGGGGGCCAAGTTATCGTTGGTAGTCATCGCTGAGCTAATTGCCATAAGGAAGTCTTCATGATGGGAATGATGAGTGGAGGGGTGGGTTCAAGATTTTGTTACAGGGTCCCGATAGCCTATCGACTCCAGTACAATAGATGCCAACATGAGACTCTACGACCCCACTACCCCTAGCCATTCAATGTGATGTTAATCAGAGAGGGGCAAGATGGTAACTTAATATTATTTTTATGTGGAAACTGGTATCATACAGCATCAATTCCTGACGAGCAAGCGAACAGAACAAACCAACCAACCATTCAAACAAGCAAGCCCGTTACCGTGGCACTCGACTAGAAAGCACAAGACTTGAGCCATGGTAGATTCCAAGAAAAAAAGGTCCCCGCTGGGAAGCGGAAGCCCGTGGGTCCCCGGGTACCACAGCCGCCGCCACCACCCTGCAGCGAATGCACCCCTAGTGATGGTGGGGTGCTAAGAGGAAACCTCGGAAGCATCAGACTCGGGGGCCGACGAGTACCCCCTATGCTCCTCCACCAATGTAACAAATTCCGAAGATGACTCGGCTCCGATGACAACCTCTCCGACCTCCAAGCACAAGCACAAGGATCACGAAGTCTTCTCAACGACAATGCCGGGTCTCCTGTCCTGGCACTTGACCACTACGGCACGCAAGGACTCCGTACTCATCAGGGCGAAGCCTCCTCAGTGGAGATCGACGAGAGCAAGATCGAAGCGAATGCTCGTATAGTACTGGGTGAGGAGATGAAGAATTTGGAGAAGGGGCGGGTCAAGGAGGTTGTCCCCAAGGATGATGACGAGGCGGCAATGCGTTGGAGCTTGAGAAGGGGCTTCGGGAGATGGAGCATGGAGCAGAGAGGGATGATTAAATTATTTAATGCGATCAAGGCTGTACAAACTAAGGGTGAGGAGGGGAGCAGAGCTGTGGAGAGCGAGGGGCAGTGGAGAGCGAGGGGTTGTGGGGGTTGGGAAGAGGGAGGAGAAAGGTATGATATATCCCCCATACGGGTTTTGGGATCGGGACCAATGGCTGAAGGTATGTTATATTGACAGAAATGTCGAAGCAGGGCTCCTCAAGTCTCACCCAGTCAGATGGGAAATGACCATTTCCGAAGGTTTACTTCCAACTACTTAGTAAGCGAGATGATGTCAGAGCGGCCCGGCCCACCATAGTAGGTCCCAATGATGATCAGCTGGGGTGCATCATCGAAAGCCTTGAAACATACAACAATAACGCCCTGAGGCTCTTCCAACTCGGATGTCCAAGTACCGGTGTCCCTAGACAGATCCAGCAAAATCGACACCACTCGGAAAGCGGTTAGTGCATAACATTTTCTTGGCCATGCACAACCTACTCAAGTACCGTATCGATCCACCCACCCCGAACATTTTCCTGTCCCTCCCCCCATCCCTGTTCCAAGAATACCATTCTCCGACCCACCATACCAGCAAACAACGAAGCATTACCCCACAGCCAACCAAAAATGTCTTCCATCACCAAATTGATGAGGAAACAAATATCCGGTCCCTACGGAAAAAACCTTATCATGGGTGGTCTTCATAGAGGGTTTCAGACGTCACAGGCAAGATATCGATCAATCAATAACTCTGAAATAGTGTAACTAACCTGTTTGCTCAGAAAAAACCCCTTGCATCCGACGAAGAAGAGTCACTTAAGCCCTCTGGGAACAGTTCTTCCGATATAGGTTATGTAACCTATGACAAATTTCTTGATCAAACCAGCCAATTTGTCAACCGCTTTGGGGTATTGAGAATGTATAGCCTCATTTCATGTTTGAAATATGGCTATGGTGCACAATCTTTACTGCTATGTGGAGAATACTGCGCAAGTACGAGGGGGTTGCGTTGCACGCTAAGTGAGGAGGGTTTGTGTAGTATGAGAGCAGATTGGTAAGAGTTCTGGTTCTTATTTCTTCTAAGTGAGATGGGTGGTGGCTCCAGTATTTATACAGGAAGTGCGTTCTCCATATAACAAAGAAAGATAAGGGAAAACATAGTAAGAAACACAAGTGCGAACCATGTTTGACCTTGAAATCCTGCCAAGAAAATCTCAATAAATATGCGTAAATCTAAGATGGTGTGAGGAAATAACTTGGAAGAATTATGTATGATATGACCAAGCCAGGTGCATATAATAATGCATAAACAACGGTAAAAGCCCGAACACCAGATAAGAAACACATATGAGAAAACCCTAATCGTTATCATGAAATATTAATGAAATATACGCAATTGTATCTTAGCTGTAGTAATGTCTGCTGTGTACAGGTGAAAACTGGGAACATATACCAAGTAGAAAAATATACGATATTATCAAGGAGAATATACATATGAAACGAATCAAAGGAAAAATTCAACATTTCAAACCATGGACAATATGCTATTTGGAAGCTTTACTAAAATCTCTTAGGATATCGTCAAAATCAACGGTGCAATGGAAGTGGCTAGTGTGAAATACGACGGTGCAATGACAGCGTTTGGCGTGAAATACGACGGGGCAATAGGAGGCATTAGCAATCAACTGGGAAAACTCGAGAGCAAGATCGACGATACCTCCGCAAGGTTGGAGGGTAAGATTGACAAGTTGGAGAGCAAAGTCGACCATACCTCCGCAAAGTTGGAGAGCAAAATCGACAATACCTCTGAAAAGTTGGAGAGTAAGATTGAGAAGTTAGCCACCGATATGGGTGGTGACTATAAGAGTATCAACACTCAACTCGCAACCCTCCAAGCAGTATGTCCTGAATTCTTGAGTTCAGGCAAAGTTACTAATCTATGATTAGGCACAGCAGAAGACCGAGGGCATCCACTGGCTTGGGATCTGTGTCCTAATGGGTCCCGTAAGTCCTAAATTTCACCAGCGACCTACCACCAATGGTGCTAACATTTGGTAAAGCTTATTCTGATCAGCTCTAAATTTGCCTATGACCAGTGTTCCCAAGCGTCCCGTCCGCCCTGTAGGCACCTACAGGACTCCAGTCCCGTCCGTCCCGGGCGTCTGTCTCAAGCTGTAGGGCAAGGGCGTCCGTCCTTTGGGAAAGACTACCGTCTAAGAGGGTGACTGTAGGTCCCTACAGTCCTCTACGGATCGGGAACTCCCGAACGGTACATGCAGTCCTCACCCGGCATCCGCAGTCCTCACCCGTCTTATGCAGTCCTCGCCAATTACCTGTAGGGCCCGGCCGTCATCCGGAGTTACCCGGAAAATTGCGCCACCTGAGACACCTATAGGGCCCGGCCGTCCGTCCCGGGCATGGGTTAGGACGGACTACAATTTGGCGTCCATCCCGTCCAAAGGCCTCACAATTAGCGTCCGTCCCGTCCTAGGCAAAAGACGGACGGACTGGACGCTTGGGAACACTGCCTATGACTTGTATACGGTGTTTACGAAGAAAGAGAAAGAATAGCCTCTTTTTCGTAAGGAAGTTCCGCTAAAGAAGCACCTTCAGTTGGGTGCAAGGCACGGGGGGGAATACGGAGTATGCGGAGGTTTTTTTATTAGACTCAGGTCCAATAGAGGACAAAATTGAATGTTAATTGCGACCAAAAATGCTCACTATGAAAAGACGCAATTGACATGAACCTTGCGAAATTTTAAGTTCCCGCCAGATTCCATGGCAGCAAAGTCGCACTGCTCCACCCTCTCCACTGCCCTGGGAAAATCCACTCACACCCACAGATACTTCCCAGTATGATACGGTTCCAACTCCCTCCAGGGCACCCGCGTAATTTACACAGGTGCTCGAGTATCATTCATGCTCGTGCAACATAATTTTTGTAGGTTACGTAGGGGGTGAGGGTGCCAGTCCTCGTTTCTCGAACCTATAAAACTTATACGCTATCTTCCTAACTCTTCATGCCACATGAAACACCACGTTAACTGCGGGCCATTCCCACACTCCACCCAATTCCCCACCTCTCCCCTCCCACCCTCATCCTTCTGCAATAACACCTCTTGCTTTCTCTTTAATTCAGCAACGTCGCCGGCTGCAATACCATCATGGCATCTCCATCCGAGGTATTTTCACCTGCAACAGCTGCCGCCGCCGATTCCCTTCCGAAGAACAGCCAATATAACACGGAGAGCTTCCATTTCACAATCAATACTAGATGTGAATCCTCATTCCAGTGTACTAGCTGCAGCTAGTGAATCTCTTGCCTGTGCTCCTTCCCTGAAAGACTTGGGACGAATTTCTGTCGGTAATGGAAATAGCCGGGGTCGGAGGGGGAGTACTATATCTGGTGAGGCGAGACCACGGACCTAAACAGGATTGAGTGCTGCCGCGATTGACGAGGAGGAAGCTGGCAGAAAGGGTCGGGAAACCCCCCCTGCGAGAGGTGTAATGGACGTCACTGAAACAAAGAAAGAAGCTGATCGGAGTGTGGAGATGCTAGAACAGGATGGTGCTGAGCAAGAGGGTGCCGAACATGGTTTGTGGCTAGCTACGTTCAACGGGTTTAAGGCCTTCCGGAAGTTTTTACAAAACCAACGGTTCGATTTCAGAATCGTGCTCCTACAGGCTATTCGTTTTTCCAATTTCTCACTTTCATCATAGGGCTTCTTTATCACAATTTACATGCTCAACTTTGCCTGGGGCGGGATGTTATTCTTACTCCTCTGTGACGCGGCGCCAGCAATGTCCGTACCCAATTTCAATGTACCAATTCCACTCGGCACATATGAATCGAAATCGATTCGCAGGTTCTCAATATGCACTTCTACGTAACTAGTTTCGGCCCTGTCCCTTGGCGGCTGAGAGATCTATATTTTCTTCCCCACTGGCACCTCTTCTCTGATAACCGGGCCTTACACAAACTAGAGGCCATCCACGGCGGCTGGTTTCGGGGCCCTAGTGGTGTGAAGGCTGTCCATAATGCTACAGGACAGGTCGCACCTATGATCAAGAGTTGGAAGATGGATTACGTTGTTTGGCTTTACACTTGGAACACATCCTTCCAATGTGTGCTGAGTGGCTTCATGTGGGGAGTGAGTATATCCAATAGACCAAGTTAGAGTACTAGCCTGTTCGTCGCATTAGCGTGTATTGTTGCTGGGATGGCTGGGGGTGAGGTATGGTGGGAGACAAGACGGGGAAAGCAGGTTGAGGGCGAGAGGATTGTGGAAAAAGTGGAAATTGAGGGCGGCAGAAAGGAAAAAGTCAAAGATAAACGTAGGAAGTTCTAGGCAAGAGAAGAGAGAAATGTAGTTGTGGCGAATAAGTCGACTGGTTAGACGTTTTCCCACGGCTCTCTTCCTAGTCGGATAGACCTACATGACTTACGGTCCTATGTTGCAGTCGCACTCCTCGCTAATATTTCTTTTCAAATACGGTATCTCGTACTGTGGATTGTGGACGATGTAGCTTAAGAATTCTTAGTACAAAAACGCCGGTGTCACGAACTCACACAAGACTAGCACCGGTCCCATATTCTTAACCGGTACTCAGAATAAAGAGTTTGCGAAAGGAGACCCAGGTGGTAGGAAAACAGGTTATTTCGAGTTAACCTAAAAGTCTTGGACACCTAGGTGGCAGACAGCACCTTCTTAGCGCCATTTTTTGTTTGCCCTGTTGACGAACCTGTTGCCATTGTAGAATTTTCATACCTTTGACATATCATACTAATCCCGTAAAGAGTCCTCCCTCACTTGTTTCCCATATGCCACTAACTCAGCTGCCTTTGCTAGTGCAAGCTTTCTTGCCCCAGGGTCAGTGCTACTCACTCGGGGGCACGGTCCGGGCTGCGGGTGAGGCCACTGTCGAGGCCAGGTTTACGAGGAAGCCAGCACTAGACTACCGTGACTCCGAAAAACAATCTCAAAGCCCCCCTCCACTAATTATTCCCATCATGAAGACTTCATTGTGGCAATTCGCTCAGCGATGACTATCAACAAGAAATTGGACCTCCCAGAGCTGCCTATTCGCCCCGCAAAAACCAACGCTCAATGCTGCCCCTGCAGACTGTAGCGAGTATTAGAAGGAGGGAGTCTACTTCCGATGCGAAGGAAAAGTCGGAGAAGCCGTATTATGTGACGACGCCCATATTTTACGTCAATCCCGGCACACGTTCTGCCCTCGTTATCACAATTTTATGAAGCCCGCGGGATAAGGCAATATGCCAGATCCACATATCTAACATTTACACACCACCGTCCTGGCCTACATTTCAAAACGCTTGCAACTGCCCCCTCGGCGGAAAAGCGCTGTTAAGTGCGGGTACAAACGAGCACGGAATGAGAATCCACCAAGCCGCCAAAATGACAATATCCTACCTAGGCAATTCCACAATGCAACTTCTAACAGATTCAAAGTCTCCCTTTCTCCATCACATCCCATCACTCACTATTAATAGAACCCTAGCAGCAGAAGCTAATGTCTCCTACGACTGCTTCATCCGCCTCTCCTCCCCTGCACATGCTGACAGAGTAAGATACATCTGGCACAGACTGGAGGATATTGGTTACATATATCCCGGGGAGTATTAGGGATGGTACTTCATCCCCATGGAAGGGCCTAGCTTCAGTCGTGGATCCAGAAATCGGGCAGGAAACAACAGATCTCCATTGAGACGCTGAAATTTGTGGAAACTAAAGAAGCTACTATTTTCGTCTCTCACCCCTTGCCCCACGGCTCCTAGAGTTCTACCAAGCGATCCCAGAGTAGATCGCGCCCCGCGCAAGTTACCAAGAACTCATCGCCGTGGTAGAAAATACCTGGAAGATCTATCCATCCGGTGCCCGAGCTCCCGTCTCCACTGGGACACCCCAATGGCCACAGACTCCTCACAGACGATCTACGTCTGGCTCGGCGCACTGACAAATTACCTCACGAACACCATATATCCAACTGGCCCCCTCTCCCCTCAACCTCCTTCTGGCCAGCAGACACACACGTGATAGGTAAGGACATCCTCCGTTTTCACAAAATCTACTGGCCCGCCTTCCTCCTTGCCCTCAACCTCCCCCTGCGACGCCACATCCTAACACACTGGACATGAATCGTGGTAAAATGAGCAAGAGCGACGGCAACGCCGCCAACCCCTTCTTCGGGCTATCCAAATTCGCCGAGAATGTCATGCGCTTCTACCTCCTTCACGAAGCAGGCATCACCGACGACGGCGACAACGACGAGCTCACAGTAATCACCGGATAGAAGAAGGGCTATACAGACGGCCTGGGAAAGCTAGCCCGCCGCATCTGCGGGTGGAAGTTCGATCTAGAAAGAGCCGTCAAGCGCAGTGTCGAATTCGACCTGTCAGAACTCCCCCCCAGAAGACCCTGAACACCACCGTCTCCTGCAAAAGACCACCCCCCAAACAGCGGAGAAAACGGGATATCCAAGCCTGTGATTAAAGGATGTTATGAAAGTAGCTCACAAAGCCACTCCCCACTTCCCATCCCCCCCCAGCAGTAACTAATTTATTCCAAACAAGTACCTCCAGCCCTCCGCACCTGGAGATCCTGCTTACAAGGACTTACCAGTCTACCTATCTGCCGAAGCGATACGCATCAGTGGAATCCTACTACAGCTGTTAATGCCGGGTAAGGGGAAGCAGTTACTGGATGGGTTGGGCCTCTGCTAGGATAGGCACAACTTCGAGAAAGGGGTTGTGGGCGGGGATAGAGAGTATGGGGTGTGGCTATAAAGAAGGAAGGGGCGGGGTAAAGAATGGTGGTGGTGGGGACGAGAAGAGAGGGGCCTTGATTCCGCAGCCTACTAAAGGGTTCGATCAGTAGATTCGTTAGGCAATACAGTGCGTCTGGTTCGAGTGATTAGTCGTGATGCGGTGTGGGCTTCTCGGTAAATTTACGCTGGGGCGTGTAAATCTGGCGTGTGCGCAAAAAGATATACCAACCCTGTATCATACCATAGCTGCGGTACTGGAACTGGTACCCACTACCTCATTACTACTTCTCCCAAAGACAACTCTCCAAGAGGGAAGAAAAAACTTTATATTGGCAACCACCCCACCCACAAAACTCCTCTCTTCATCCAAAAATCCACTTAACCTAATATACAGACACGGCACCAACCCCACCAGACAACGAAACCAGTTTCCAAACACAAATCAAGTGTGTCTCGGATAAAAACGCCCAAGTTCCCAACTATCAGTTAACTCTCCTAATTCTGTGCATTCTGGTGCATCCTTTTGCCCCCCTCACTCCATTTCGATCCCCACCACCACCACCACCACCACCATGCCCTCCTCCTCCACCCCTTCCGCTTCTTCCACGCCTTGGGGTGTTTAGATTAGCCGGAAGGGGAACAGTCCTATAGTCTAGTCGTCAGTGGAGGGCTGAGGCCTCTACAAGATCACTGGTGGATCAGGATGGACGGAGGCTCTTTCTATCCTGTCACCGCTTCCAGTGCCTCGGGAGGATGGGTGTCCGTTGGGATGACATTTGGGAGGTCCTAGTGCTCGAGTAGAGGGGTGTGGTCGTAGCAGTTCGATCCAATTCCTTCACGACCGTACCCGCTCCCTCCACCACGCGGGGAGTCTAGACCTCCGCGCCTACCACTTCCATCCCCGGTGACAGCAGAGCTAAAGCTGCCCATGAGTCGGAATCGTGTGGGAGAGGGTGTGTGCCTATCAGGAGTATCAGTGGTAGGAGGGGATTTGGCCAATTCACTGGCTTTGAATACCGCAATCATCCGAGGATTTGTTAGGTTGGAAAATACTCGAGACCGGAACCGGCATTCCTCGGAATAGGGAGCACCTATCACTGAGAGTTGCGCCGCTCGTAAAGGTGTAGTCGAAAACTACATCCAATAGGGTTTATCTTGTAATCCTGGTCAGGTCGACGACAGTTCCTCTGGTCGCAACCGGAACTTTGCCTGAATCCTAAGCGTAGACGACTCTATCACCCAAACTGAACAACTGATTGTGCAATCTATGGCTCGGCATCGCTAGGCTTTAACAATGCCTTGCTGGGCACACCCTTTCTTTGTACACCCAAGCTTCGAGTTTTCCCATTCTCGTCTATATTGATCGGCCGCTGCCTCCATCTCTCTGAGAGCGCCCCCGTGAAGTTGTTGAGCCTCGAACGGTACCTTCTCGAAGCTTCATCTCTAAATACTCTTTAACCAACCCTGGATTTCCTTGACCTCGGCCTTGCTCTCTGATGAATCGAAAAAAGTCCGTGTCGGAATAAAGATCTCCTTGCTGGTTCCTCAGAATCCCAATAAAGAACTGAGGGAACTTGGTGGTGATATACTCTTTGACAACGTCAATCTCATATTGCGAGAACTCCCACCCATTACCCCCGCTGTGAGAGCGTCCCAAAACTTTGAGTTTTTTAGCCTCGAGTTTCAGGTTTAACCCCAGGTTAGGATTGTTACCACCAACTACCGCTGTAGAGCTTTATATAGTCCTGCTAAGAACAAGTAGATGAAGTTCAAGCACATGAGCAACGGCATATGACGGTGTGTAGCGGGTAGACTGCTCGGCTCTTCTCACAATATCTTTGCCAATATCCGGCTCCCCCCCCCCACACAACAACCCATTCAAGCACCCCCCGAAGCATAACTACCCACCATAGTAGCAATCCAGATATCCACCCTATTAGCATCATGTTTAACCACTTCCAAAGGCCTACCATAGCTGAATCCTGGCAGGGAAAGGGCACTAGAAGCCTCGGTAAACCCTTCTACGATAGGAATGGCAGATTTCTCCCAGAGGCAGATCTTCACTAACGAGCTCATCTACAAATAGTTTCAGCAGCCTAGTCAGTTTCAGCGCCCGGAGCCTGGGCATGTTCCTTGGCCATAGCCCCTTCATCTAGGCTCTTCAATCCTTTCAAAATATTGACGTGCAAAAAGACTCCAACAGCGCCCGTCAGGATACCCATCTTTTTACCATAGGTATTCTCCATTATCTCGGCCTTTCCTCTCTAATAATCCATCTCATTTTGGCCCCGCGGAATGGGAATTTCCTGGCCTTTTCCGACCCTGTGGTATCGGAATAGTTCATTGGATAGGGCATTAACCCGCCCTTCCTACAAGAACGGATATATTAATCCTCATCTTGGTATCATAGCAAAATTTAAAAAATCTCCCCGTGGTTTAAAGTCCCGACCACACTCACTAACGAAAACCCTCCGCCCGATCTTGTTCTCTGCCCCCTCGAACCCCCTCTTCCTCCCTCCCTGATAGGTGCTCTCTAGTTAAGTACCATATCCCAGTTTCTGCTATCCTATTGGAAAACATTAACACCTTGGTATCCCCACTCTGCCGGAGGAGTTTTAAGGCTAGGAAAATCCAGCTAATGCGCCAACCCCAAGTTTTGTCTCTTCCCAAAGCCTAACTACTCTCCCCTGTCCCTCAAGAGATGGTAACCAGGAGACAGTATTATAGCTATGATAGCTTTGAATTCTAGTGATAGAGCCCCGTATATTAGGCCAGGCAAAAGTTTTCAAGAAATCATTCCCGACAAAAAAAAAAAAAAAAGACAACGCTTGGAGAAATTAAATCATCGATAATAATAATAATACGCTCTATGTCGAATGGGAAATGACAGCGTGTTCCTGGTTTTCCCTATTTTAGAGTGATTTGAGGACTTTGATCTGTTGGTGCTGGTGCTGAGTCACCTTGGTTTCGAAAAGCCAGATTCCAAACCTGAAACGGCTAGCTAGCTAGCTACCGACTGATCTAGACTTATCATGCTTTGTCGCTAATTTTACTATGATATCTCAGACTACTTCAGGGGACAAGACCTAAGACTCCACTACAACAAACGAAAAATCCTGAACCCCAGCTGTTCCCTATAACGAGATGCGATTGCTATTTCACTTTCCGAACATTATAACGACACATTGGAGTCCTTTGCTCGCTATATACTTCTATCCACACCAACAACTCCAATACCGTAAGGACTTGAACCACTACTCCTTACAGGCAAGAGCAGAAAAGAAAAAGAAGAAAAAAAGGGCGGGAAAGGATATTCGTGAGCACAGACTGCTGAAGAATTTGAATAGCCTTAGCCGGACACAAGTTTAGAGCTCGATGATTGACAGAGAGGTGTGCAAGAGACGATTTTCTGTAAAGTGAGTATTGCAAAGGACCGAGAAAAAACGGGAGGAAAAAGTGGCAGAAGGAATGTGGTGATTCGATCAGGAAGTATTGGATAAAGGGAGCGTCAAAGAACATAGTTGTAAGAGTGTTTTGCCTGAGTGCGGCGGAACATGTTGCCGCAATCCCGGGCTCATAACCCGTTGGGAAGTATAATACCACGACTAGGGGAGTAGCGACTTAAGCGGGCAGTTGTTTTATGTTGTTAATTGTGAGAGGGGGAGAGGGAGAAAGGTTAAAAAGGGTAGGAAGCGATTGCCTAAAGATAGCGTTATACACAAATAGATGACGCAGTGGTCACAGTGTCGCTCGAGACCGCGGTAATTGGGAGAATATAAGCTACCCAACAGGTAGAGGCAGACTTAAGCCCTCTCGTCTGAGGTTTAAAGGAATAACTACCCCCGAAACGCCAAGGACAAAAAAGAGGCGGTTCCAGACGATAGTACCGGTATTATAAGACCAAAAAGGACTCAGGCAGACCAACACGTACATCTATCAGTGTACCTAGTATAACGTACAAGAGCTGCGATTCAGTATGAGAATCTCGTTAAGGGCACTGTGTCCGACTTTCGGGCCGGGAGTCATCAAGCAGATACACAGAAAATCACTCTTGTAAATATTCTCACTCGTTACTTCCTAACACGGTAAAGCGAGCCGTTGAACCCAGTAACCGTTCGAAACGGTGGCCCGCTCACGATGCCCTATCTCGGCTCGTAGCACAAACTAATTACAACGACAACATGAGATGCGATTAATTCTCTCAAAATGGCGTCACGGGTGAGCGAGTAATAGCTATATCATTCGCCCAGAATCTGCATTACCAAGTAACCCTCCCCTATCATACAGTAATAAGAAAGCCTAGCCAACAGGGAAGGGGAAAGAAAAAAGAAAAAAGCATTGAAAAACAGGGGGAAAAAATAAATGCGTATAGCCAAAATTTTGGCTCCGGAAACGATATATATACACTCCCCGGCTCATCCACCGACAGACATTTATACTTCTTCTGTACCAACGGGGGCATACCCAGCTCCAGCCCTTCTCCCGATTCTCCACCTCGCCCACCTCCTCTGCCAACCCATGCCCGGACTCCCGGGCGTGTCTAGGCCGCCAGCTTCCTCGGCCTTCATTCCATCAACCGTCATCCAAACCGGCCTTCTCCAGAACTTCAGTAGCAGACTGGAGCACACGACGGAAACACTACTAGCCGCCATGGCAGCGCCCGCAGCCATGGGATGCAAGTGTAGCCCCAGCGGCAAGAACAGCCCCATAGCGAACGGTAAACCCAGGATATTATAGAAGCAAGCCCAAAGCAGGTTCAGCTTTATCCTGCCAAAGATGGTTTTGGCGAGGTGTAAGGCTGCCGGAATGTCCAGGAGGGATTGGGGCCGCATGAGGACGATGTCAGCGGCTTCCATTGCCACGTCTGTGCCCGAGGACATTGCGATTCCGACGTTCGCAGTTGCGAGCGCTGGGGAGTCGTTTATGCCATCGCCGACCATGGCTACAATTTCGCCGGAGGCTTGGAGCGATTTTATTATCTTTTGCTTTTTGTCCGGGGAAACAGAGGAGTAAACCATTGAGGGGGGTATGCCGACCTGTTTGGCGACTTGCTGGGCGGGGGCTTCTTGGTCGCCGGTTACCTATTCGTGGAGTTAGGATAATGTGGGTGGCCAGAAGCAGGGGGGAAGAGACTAACCATTGCGATTTTGACACCCAACCTGCGTAATGCCTCGACGGCATATTTAGCGTCTGGCTTCAATTCGTCGCTAAGTGCTACTAGCCCCGCGTACTCTCCATCGATCGCAACAAAGACGTATGTATTCCCGTCGGCGTTTCTAGCTTGACCTGCGAGGCTTACGCCTTTTGCTTCATTGATCGCCTCTTCGGGGATCTCGATACCGCTTTCGCTAAGAAATTTGGTGTTTCCAATGAGAACTTTGTAGGCTCTCGGTTCAGCAGCCGGCTTAATATTCGCTTGAACCCCGCGGCCGATAGCAGCTTTGAATTCCGTGACGGACCCGTCGAGAACCCCGTCTACACCTAGATCCAAGTTTTCTCTAGCAGCGGTGGTAATAGCCCTACCAACAGGGTGTTCACTACCGGATTCAGTAATGCCGATGAGTAACCACCAGAGGCGGGATTTCCGTTGGGTAGATTCCCATGCTGTGGACTGCTTGCTTACGGCAACAGTCATTCGTCCAATTGTTATCGTTCCAGTTTTATCTAGGACGACTTGCGTGATTTTCGTCGCAGTTTCGAGCGCTGCACCACCTTTGACAAGAATTCCTTGCTCTGCCCCGACGCCTGTGCCTACCATCACTGCGGTAGGCGTGGACAGGCCGAGGGCACATGGACAGGCGAATACGATGACGCTAATGCAGAGCTTTAAGCAGACCATGAATGGCCCGCCGCTATCGTCCTTTGAGAAGATTGCCGGGGGGTTCTTGAGGACGTAGCTAAGTATCATCCAGCCAATGAAGGTGATCAATCCTAGCGCGATGATGCTAGGGACGAAGTACCCAGCGAGAGTATCAGCCATTCGTTGGATAGGTGCTCGGGAAGTTTGGGCTTCTTGGACGAGCTTGACAATCTGGCTCAGTTGAGTGTCCCTTCCGGCTCTGGTGACTCGGAAGTCAAGACGACCTGCGCTATTGACTGTTCCGCCAATCAACAGTGCTCCCTTGCGTTTGAGGATCGGCATGGCTTCGCCGGTGACCATGCTCTCGTCAACGTAGCTTTCTCCCGCGACGACAGTTCCGTCAGCAGGTATCTTATCTCCTGGACGGACAATCACGATGTCGTCGACCTGAATAAGTTCTGTTGGAATAGTCCTCTCCTCGCCCGCGCTACCGTCACTTCCCATGCTCAACCCCGCCTTCTCCGGATCGACATATATTGTTGCCATTGAAGGAGCGAGAGACATCAGCTTTGACAAAGCCTTTGAAGTTTGACCCTTCGCTCGATTCTCAATATACCTTCCCAGGGAAATAAACGTGATCAACATGGTAGAAGTGTCGAACACAGTGCTAGGCTTGGTATGAGAAGAAGATACGACAGAGATGAGCATAGCCACGATTGAAAAGAAGAAAGCCGCCGAAGTTCCGAGAACAACCAAAACGTCCATGGTAGCGCTCCCGTGCCTAAGACTCTTGAAAGCACTCCGATAAAACCTTAACCCGATCCCAAACTGCACCGGAATGGTTAACAGCAAGCAGACAACATCGCCCAGGTAAAGTCCCGGTATTATACAGAGCTGGCCGATGTACTTGTCGAGCCCCTTGAACCACATCGGAATTACCATGGATATCAAAAACACCGGAACGGCGAAATAGAGCGAAAACCGGAACGCGTGCCACCATTGCTTGATTTCCTTTGTTTTTGCCAGGGATTCTAACTGAGTGCTATTGTCCTCCATATCTGCTGGGAGGGCATTCATATTCAATGACTCGGCGATGTCGACAAGGTTACGAATACCAGTTTTTGATGGATAGTACCCGATCACAGCCCTTGCATCAGGCAATGTCACAACAGCATCGGTAACTCCTTCACAGGTTCGGAAACAGTTCTCTAACTTTATGGCATCCTCCTCTGAGTTTAGGCCGAAAATCTTGAATATTATGATGTCTTCTTTTGTATCTCGATCTTCACTGCTCTGGAGGTCTGTTGATATGACTTTGGCGTCGAATCCTCGGTCGTCGATTCTATAAATAATTAGCCATTCCGATTCCAAGCACGATTCAATAAGATGGCTTACATTTCCGCAATCTTTTCGGCGGAAATAACATCTGGATCGTGAACCACCACCGCCCTCTCCAATATTAAGCTGACCGTGAAGCTCCCAATCCCAGCAACTTCCTTGAAACCCCCCTCAATAGCAGCAGTACAAGCACCACATGTCATACCCTCTACAGCGATTGTTGTCGTAGCCAAATGCGGCGTCGAATCGCTAATGCTCCGTCGTCCATATCCCCCAACAGGTTCAGAACGTACAATCCTCGCATCGAACCCACAATCTTCGATGATTTCCGCCACTTTCTCCGCCGATATCTTTGTTGGGTCGTGAGTAGTAACAGCACGGTCCGTACCCAAATCCACAGCGATGCTCCGTACACCATCCACCTTCTTAAAAGCGCCTTCGATAGAGCCCGAACACGATGCACAAGTCATACCCTCCACCGCAATCGTAGTGGTAACCAACCCAGAGGCCGGCAACCTCCCCCGCCCGCTCCTCGGCGATCGACCTTTCATGTCGGAAGAAACAATCGTTGCATCAAAGCCGCGGTCTTCGATTCTGTCATACCAGGTTAACGCCGCCTCTCCGCGGAGTTGGTAACTTTGGTTTAATACTCACATTTCGGCGATCTGTTCTGCTGAGAGCTTCGCGACATGGTGGATTGCAACGGCTCGCTCCGTCATCAAACTTATGGTGAAGGACTCTAATCCGTCGACATTTGTGAAGCCACCTAAGTTGTTGCGGTACGCGCGGATCAGAAAAGTGCCCCTGTTGGAACAGGAGGTAAGAAACAACAAACCTTCAATAGCAGAAGTACAAGCGCCACATGTCATTCCATCGACGGCGATGGTAGTCTGTGCAAGCCCCTTCTCGTCCCCAAAGCCCATCAAAGGAATTTCATCCTCAGACTTTGAGGGCGACATACTATCGCGAGCGGGTGGAAAACCCAAGCCAAGAAAAAGAAAAAAGAAAAAAGAAAAGAGGACTGAAATCTAAATGCGGGTGCTGGAGGACAGATCTGAAGAGAATGAGAAGAAAGGGGGAGCGGGATGAGATCCCTTCCAACAACAGCAAAACACCCAAGCCCAAATATCCACCAAGTTTGCCTCTCAACAGAAATGTAGGATAGTCGAGATGTAAGATAGGCGAGAAGGGTGATCCTTTAGAGAGGGATGTCGGTGTATGCGAGAGAAGAAGAGAAATAAGGGGAGGGGGGAAGGTATAGTATTCGAACGGAGAAAAGGATGCTGGATGCAAACGGAACCGGGGCGCTGGATCCGAAGGGCTAAGAATATACGGTACTCGAGTATGATAATGGTCTCGGGGTGAGAAAATGAGATGCCAGCCCTACGGCAAAATGAAAAATGAAAAAAGCAGGAAATAAAGAGTGACGGATCTACCTTCACTCCGGATCAAGACCCGAGAAGTTGATTACCGGATCTGTGAAGTACGGTATTGACTGGGGGGCAGGATATCACAACCACCACCACTACCATCACCAAGGAAGATGAGAGAATAGAATGAGGGAAGAGAGGGGATGCGAGTGAGTGTGAGAACAAGAATAGTTCCAAAGGGTGGATATCCAGGCGAAGCAAGTCGGACAAGGATACCGGTATGGTGACGGGGACTATGGACAAATCTTACAATAGCCCCCCCCCCACCTACTGTGCTGTACTGTCGACCACTGGTACTCACTCGTTCGTTCATTCACTCGCCACCCCTTTCAATACATTTCCTCAAAATTCGATGACATATGGGTATTGCGAAAAATACCAAATGCTGAACGCTCTCAATATAATTCACCTTGATACGGTACCCTCTTGGTGTCGGCAGATTCTCTTCTCTACAAGATAAATCCTCTTCAGCCCCTATTTTCTCCTCCTCCCCTATTCTATCAATTTCCTATCAATATCATACTATGGTGTCCCCCATTATAACCATCTTATACTCAACCACTCTCCTTCGTTGCGGCCGCTCGAAGTTACTGTACCCCCAAGTTGAAAGGACATGAGGCCTATTTTCGCCGTCCTTTATTTGTATCATATTTTTGTATCATATTAGTTTCCACTACCACTCGTAAGACTGTGATAGCCCCCGTGTTGTGCGTGAAGCTGAGAGTCAAAGGGGTTTCAAGAAAGGATTACCGGCAAGGTAAGGTACTATTCGAGCGCCGGTATCATACAATACGAGTACTCGAGTACTGTACTCGAGTACTCGGGTACATCGCTTGTTGGTTCTGTTACACGTTTTGGGATCTTGAACCATAAATAGCCCCTGCACTCGAGATGCTGGCACAAAGGAAATGTGAGCACAACATTATTCAGCAGAAGCTGAGAGAGGAAGGGTCAGATTTACCTTACATTCCGTAATACCCTATCGTATCCAAGTTAGATTAATTTAGGTTCAACAGATTAATCTAATCTAATCTCCAAGTCGAACAATGCTATCATATCCCAACACAAAGACCACGGATACAGTAAACCTTATCCATTATTGGTTATGAGGCTGCATGTCTTCCCCACCAACAAACTCCAGCTCCAACCTCCCCCACTGAGTCCACATCATTCACTCATCCATCCGCATCCATCAACAATACACCCTCCACCACCCACCTACTGCAAATTAACCAAAGATGGCGGACGAACAATACCTTACCTCCCTCCAACCCTTCATCCTCCTCGCCAAGTCTGCCACTGGCAGAGCAGCCGCTGATCTCGTTATGCAGGCAACAGCAGCGCCTGGCTGCTTCGTCTTCAGTGAACTCCTAGAAATGCCCAACATCCAAGCCCTCGCCAACACCAATGATGGGAAGAAGTACTTTGAACTTTTGAAGATCTTCGCATACGGCTGGTACGGTGATTATAGAGGTTTGGCTCTCCCCCTCTCCCCCCTAAAGGCACTGACTAATGCCCCACCCACCCCCAGACAAGGCCAAAAACCTCCCTCCACTCTCAGCATCCCACCTCCACAAACTAAAGCAACTCTCCTTGATAACTCTCTCCTCCCAGGGCCCGCAAAACCTAACCTACACCTCCCTTAAGCGCACCCTGGACCTATCCAGCACCCGTGCTTTGGAAGATCTCACCATAAGCGCAATCTACGCACACCTCCTCGTCGCCAAACTTGACACCAAGGCTGCGCGCATCGAAGTATCTAGCACCGCCGGCCGCGACGTCGCGCCGGAGGAGATCCCGGACATGATTGCCACCCTGAGGAACTGGTGCCGACAGTGCGAAGATGTCCTCGGCGATATTGATGAACAGGTACGGTCTGTGCAGCGCGAGGCGATCGCTAGGAAGAGGGCTGCAGACGAGTACGAGAGGGTTGTGGCGAGGAGGAAGGAGATCGTCAAGTCAGAGGAGAAGGGAGGTGGTGGAGGGGGAGGTGGCGGGATGGGTCCAGGGATTGCTAGTGGAGCTCCAGGCGGAGGAGGCACAGCTGGGAAGGGGAAAAGAGTCATCAGCGAAGGTGACGAGAGTTCTATCCGCGGCAGTGGAGGCTGGGGCGAAGACGACGAGATGGAAATCGATGAAGGCTCCTTCGACGGCGTTACCTCTGCCGGTGGCGCCGCAGGTGGGGCAAATACCAGCAAGAGACGCACCAAGAAGAGTCTCGGAAGTGGCCTTGGTGGTATCCTGGGTGGGAGACAAGGCAGGAGATGATCCCTCTCCTCTACCTTTCACTCCCCACCCCGCCCCCCCCTTCCCTTAGGCTATTGCTTTTCCCTTTTTTCCTTTCTTACGCCTCCTCTTTAACAGCCAGATTCGTATAGATAGGAGCTGGCTGGCTGGTTTAATTGTGAAAATTTAAAAAAAGTTTTCAATGGAAACCTTGGTGATGCATGCACTCTATTATTATTATTACCCGGAGATTAGGATTGGTGGCGTGGTTGAAACTATCATAGGAAGGGAGTAGAGAGGGAGAGGGGGGCCGATGACGGAAATATTAAATATTGGTTGCTATGGTGCGATTGCTGTACTTTACCTTACTGTCCGCGGGATACTGTGTGGGCAACGGAAAGGATTCTTGCTTCCTCTTTCAGACTGATTTTATCGTATGGGGGGGACCTTCCTCGCTGTGCAGGCTAGTGAGTTGCCATCATATTGGTTTGGCGGCGCAGCTTATGTTTGAAGGGACGCATTCGTCATTCACAGGGCATCACTCGGTATTTAGACAGTTGGTGATGTTGGAGCATCCTTCCAAAATTTGCGGATATCTCAGGTCACCGAGTGAGGTAGCGTGAACGTAGAAATTTTGTGGCTGATTCCGCAAAGTATAAGTAGTGGGGTGTTCCCCTTAGGTTTCTTATGAGCTAAGTCAAGCTGCTATCATATAATGCAGCAGAGCAGATAATTTACTTGAGATGCCCTCACAATTACATAACCTATCTAACGCGGGCTCCTGAAAACCATAAGGTCAAAAATATCTACAAGAAATGTAGTCCCTTCGCCCCCCCCCAAATACCTAGGGCTCTGAGGCAACAGTAACAACCTCTGTAATCACCGTCTCCCAATCCTCCACCTTACTCCTATCCCCTGAAACCCTCAGCGCCATGAACACAAATCTATACCTCCCGTCGACAATCCTACTCCCATTAACCAATCCGCCACCCCAATTAAACCAGGAAAAACCCATCCCCAACGGATCATGTCTAGGCTCATATCTAATGGGGAAATCCGTCCTCTCTTCTAGCGTCCTCACCGATCCGACAAACCCCCTCTCCCCGACTACGGGTGGGTATACAAATTTTTTCGGATCGTAACCTTCAGTGACCACGTCCCAGCGAACCTCCGGTGTGCCAAAGTTGTTGGCGAAGACCGCTGTCAGCAGGTCGTCCCCTGAGAGGGTGACCCTGGCAGGCTCGCGGATCTCCTCACCTGTGCGGTAGGATGCTAGGAAGGGGAACTGCTCGGTCTGCCAGATGTTCACGTCCCGGAGGTTGCCATGGATGCCTTGATACGGGATTGATAGGGTTTCTTCGGAGGAAGTTATTACTACTTTACCGCTGTATACTGGTAGCAGGGTAGTTTTCAGGTTCTTTGGTGGGGTGAAGATCACTTTAAAAGTGCCGTTGCTGTGGGCTGGTATTGTCATGTTTTGTGGGAGGAACTGGAGGGTTGCGGAGTCGTTGACGAAGGTTGGGGGGGATAGCTGGGGTACTTTGGACCCGCGCTTGAAGGTGTTTACCGTCCCGGCGGCTTCGTGGGCGAAAGTGTATGTGGTTTCTTGGTTGCCAGAGTTTCTGATGGTAATGGTGTGTTCTGGTTTGGTGTTTGCTGTGTCGTTTAGTTCGAGTTTGCCTGGGGAGAGAGTGGTCGTGTAGGTTAAGACCTTAAGGGCGTTCACGTAGCCAGCCCCTTGCTGGGCTACTGGGGCTAGTCTAGTGAGGTCGGTCTTGGTGCCATCGTTCCAGTTTACTAGAGTCCCGCTAGCCATCATACGGTTCTTGAGCTCTAGAACCCCGGAATATCCTAGCTGCTTGCGACCGCCGAACTTGCTCATGTAAAGGGCTGCCACTCCTGCAATATATCTGCTTTTATTAGTTTACACACTGCTGAGATGAAGAGAAGACTTACGGAGATGCCATAGATGTTCCGCTAAACACTGCATATGATCCTTGCTTTAATGGAATGGTGGAGTAGATGTAACCTCCAGGGGCACCAATCTCAGACTTAATCTGTGCTTTAAATGATGGTCCCCAAGAAGTGAACGGGGACATCTTACCCCCAGTCAAGGTATTGTTGACCCCAATTCCTTGCAGTTCCTGTGGAAAGTTCACTGTGACGTTCCCGCCGTTGGCGAATTGTTCCACAATAAACTCTCCATCCTGGGCAGCAATCATAGCAAATCCCTTAGAAACAGACCCTTCGATATTGGGATACACAATCGGTGTCCCGGGCGTATTGTAAAACCAGATATATGTCGCATTCTTATCCACCAGGTTCTTTTCCTTGATGTTAAATTGGCACCCTCCACGTCTCACGACAACCAGATATTTGGAAAGATCAGGAGTATCTTCTGGCAGGGTCGTGCAAGCATCGCTACTCGCAAATTTATCCAGAGATGTGACATAAACGGGTATCGGCCCAGTGAGCTTGAACCCTTCTACGCCACTCTGGAGATACGCAATGTCCCTCTTTGCCTCATCTCCCGCTACCGCCTCCGTATTAAATGCGAAGAATTCCTCGTTTGCAATTGACGCAACGGACATAACATCAACTCCAGTTGCTCCAGAGCTAGCATAGAACAACCCCCGATCACCACTATTACCAGCAGAGATGGCAACAAAGACGCCCTGTTGGACAATTCTGGAGGACGCAGTCGCCCAAGCATCTTCCGGAAAGCCTCCGGGACCTCCAATAGAAGCATTGATAACATCTGCCCCGTCTTCATAAGCTTGGACGAAAGCCTGTATCAACGCATCTTCTCCCGTGCCATCATACCTGCACCCAAAAACTTTATACGCGAGCAGCTTTGATTTAGGAGCTACTCCGACGAAGTTTTTGTCTTCACCAGCCACGATTCCAGCGACGTGGGTCCCGTGACCGCCGCAATCGTAGGGGTCTGGGTCTGGGAAGAAGCTTGTGCCTTGGTAATTGTCACCAACAATATCGGTTCCTCCAACCACTTTGAATTCAGAACCGAGACCACCGCCGAGGGAGGGATGGGTATAGTCAATACCTGTATCGACCTAGCAGAATTAGCCTAAGCGCAATTGATAGGATGAGACAATTACAATGGCTACAGTGACTCCTTCACCTAGTATACCCTGCTTATGAAGATCCAATACACCAGTATTCCCTAAAAGAATTAGCGGAGTTCTGAACAGATAGAAGGAAACTTACTGTGACTACTCCATATTGGAGCAGCTTTTTCCCCAACTTCATGAACCTCCGGGACAGCTCTTGGTATCCTCCTCACCGGCCAAATCCTCGCAACGCCCTCTAATGAGGCAATCTCAGCCGGGATATTATCACTATCACTAGCCGTAGTAAAAGATGTTCCAAAGAACACCATTGAGGTAATATTAACTTGAGGAGTAACCTTTATCCCCTCAGCGGACAAGGCATTATAAAAGCCCTCGACCGGCTAACCCATCGTTAGAAATTAGCAGCAGACAGAGAGAGACAGGATACATACATTCGCTTGGGCCCTTAATTTCCCATCTTTCGAAAACTCAACAATATATCGCCCAGGGATAATCTCATTCCCACCACGCTGCTCGGGCGACTTTTGGTATTTCGATTGTGCGGAAGCATGTTCAGATAACGATAGAAATAGTAGTAAAAGTAACGAAATCATACTGAAGGAGCAATGTGTAAAGAAAAAAATTGCAGGGAGGAACCATGAGCGGGAGCTAGCCGAAGATATCATATACCTCCCTCTCATGGAGACCAGCCATCGTGAGTGCTGTTCGGGGGGTTGGCGGGGACGAGCGAAGGCGGGGAAGGAATCAACATTATCGGAAGTGAGACCCAGGGACATGTTGATCTTTTACCCACCACCTTCTAGGCCCCTCAATTCCATGACTGTGGAAGAGATATTGCAGGTCTCCCGAAGTCTACGATGCACGACAGGAAGGTCTCACGGGGAGTTATGCACCCATGTGCCTGAGACAAACACCACATTCCAGAGGTGAAATGTTTTGTTCGAAATGGCACCTTGGTATGTCAGCCTCTTGGTATTCCTGGAGTGGGGGGAAGCATTCCATAGCTCCTCAGAGTGGCTGAATGAAGGGGGGGTTCTTATGGAAGATCAGTCTTTTTTTTTTTGACGTCCGTCAATATGCTATGAGGAACCTTGAAAGGAAGCAAATGCATTCCAGGAGTGCAGCAATGTATCGCTTGCCATAAAGCAGGGACTTTGGCGGCTGGTACAGTACAGTACTCGTACACACGTAAGGCTTACAGGTAGAAGCATTCAAGCTAAATGGCCAAACCCAGCATATATCACTCGAGCTTGCTCTTAGGACTTCGGAGCCAAGTTTATTAGTCTATTTTAGTATCTCTCTGATTTCCTCTTTAGCTAGAATAAAGTAGTTGGCCCCATATGCTGAATTAATTGAATCAACTCACTGCCATTTGGTAAGAAACAGGTGCTAGCTAGTGAGGTGACACCGCACATTCTAGTGGCGTAACCAAAGGTACCTGGCTAGGCAAACTTACTTTTCAAGAACACCTCTCCCTCACCTCAAAGTCTACAAGTTATTAGTGAGTGTTATTTTCTTTCTACCCTGCCATGGAGGTTGTGGTTAACAAACCCCTAGCAGACCTATTGCAGGATCTTATTGATGAAGTCTTTGAGAACCATGAACAGGACAGTTCTGTTGACCTTCAGGAGCTAGGGAACACCTTTCAACCACTCAATGTGGCGGCGATGCCTAGGAGACATTTTCACTAAGCACTAGAAGCTTATTGCTGATACTTGTACTTTCTGGCTTGATCCGGTTTTACTAGTTTGTGGTTCCTGTGGCGATGTGTTAGCTATCAAGGGTATCATCCCAAGTAATCTCCTACACATTGGCAATCGGGAACACCTTCAAGACGGAGAACAATTGGAAACATTACGTATTATATTATGGAAAAGGATGTGTTCAAGGAGAAATCCTGCTTGTTGATGATAGGAAGGATGAATATGCGTTCGAGTTTCAACAGATAGTTAGATAACGGAGAGGCTAAAATACACAGGTCACCTCAAATTCCACCAGCAAACCAACTCCGATAATGTCTCTAAAACCGTCAGAAGATTACTGCTAAGTTCAACAATCTCAACCGTCCAGACTTCCCCGAGGTGGCACTGACGAATTGAGCACTCACGCCCTCATCTGCCGCGCACCCTACGATACGAAAACGCTGCCCTAGTATGCGCTACGGTACGTCATAAGGCCCACCCAATACCCTCATCCCAAGCCCTAAACTTAGGGTACGAGCGGCCAAAATTGAATCTCTTGGCACCATTTCATTTCTCCTATATAAGTCCGCTCCTCCCACCTCCCTCTTCCTTCCCCAGCTCTCTTTGCCTTTTGGTGAGTCCACCACAACATCAACTCCTCTATTCTCTCGTATTTACTAACTATCGATCAGGCTTAGATCAAGTGTAGTATCTGTTCTTTTCAGTTTAATCTCTGAAACGGCTCTCCGGGGCCTGTTTTTCGATTAATCTTATTTTTGTTTGCTCCGGGACCCTGCCTCTTGCTCGCAATGCTTGGTCCCACTGTGTCGCTGGTATTACACTGCCTCCAGTTGATGCGAAGTTTCTTTTTTGCCTTTGTCTTTCTGGCCGCTGTGCGAGGGATAAAGACAAGAATGAATAAATCGTATTTCTTGTCATGAATTATCTTTAGGAGTATGATACCGCCAGAAGCCCCAAGAGCTGTCATTGCTATTATATATAACCCTTCCCCTCACCGTACTTCGCCATAACATTACCCCCCAACAGAACTTGTCATAATCATTTGTTTGGTTATTGAGATAGCGTGGGTAGTTTCGGTTGCGATTGAACAGGGGCAAAGATTTGAGTTCCCTTTTAACAAGTGAGGATACTTCGTTCGGAAGCTGTTGGAACCCGGAAGGCACCCCTCAGGGATTCACCTGCCACGACAAATAAATGGGACCTTTCAAAATGCTCCCCAGGCAGGGGACGAGGATTTAATACGTTCTGCGTCACTACAATGCCCCCCTAGAGTAGAAGATTATTTTGTATTTCAATCGCAAGATTCACCAATTGATTGCCTCCTCTGCATCAAATAACCCCCCCCCCCCCAAAAAAAAAAAAGCCAACTCTTCCTAAGAATTATCGCCCAAGTAGATATCGAGCACAACTATAATTTTTCCCGGGCAAAGCACGAGGGAATTCTCACGGTGGTTATGGCACACAGATCAAATAAGTTGACGGGATGGTTGTTATTTTGTACCTGAAGTACTACCGTGTGCTCATACAAACCCGCCGAAGATGGGATTCTCCTCATGTGGAGGGCACCTTAGACCATTGATACTGCAAGTATCTCAGAAGGCGTTCCAAGAGTTTCCTGACAAATATAATATGATAAAACAAGCGTTTACTCGAGCACGGTACCGCAGATAAAAGCATACCAGTACGGTAGCCCTACTGGTAAACCATGGCTCGTGTACCGTACCAGGTAGCTAATAGCCTTTAGATTTAAATATATACTTTGCGCCCATTTTTACCTTGACATCGCCAAGCACATCACAACCAGATCACTTTCTTTTCATATATACTTCCCCCCTGTGACAGTAAAGCGAGTGCGTGTGCATGACCGACAAGCTTCTACGACACTCCTGTGATACCTGGCCATTGGGACCCCAAAAAGGTACCGTAATCCCTGACTAATACCCCGTTCCAACCAACCAATCGACATAACAGCCTCGCCTCACGTTACTCACTGTGAACCTTCCACCCCACCTCACCCCGGCCTCGCACTTCAGACTCATCCAAACCCCTAATCATCTACCCACCCTCCTCCTCCGGATCCTCAATACCGCCGCCACTACCAAACAAAAAAAAAAAAAACAGGACAAAAGCACAAAGGCACAAAATTCCTCAAAACGATAAACCAACTCCTAACAAACCTCTCAAACCTCACTCTCCAACCATCATCACCACCGCAATCACAGGGCCTCCAGCACCAGCACCAGCACCACCAGCACCTACTCCTCGAAAACGCCCCCACAATGCTCATCAAGTAAGTTCCCGCTCATCCATCCAACATCGCCAAAGCATCTAACGCAACGCAGGGTTCGCACCCTCACCGGCAAGGAAATCGAACTGGATATTGAACCGGACTACAAAGTCTTTCGTATCAAGGAACGGGTCGAGGAGAAGGAGGGGATTCCTCCGGCTCAGCAAAGGTTGATTTTTGGCGGGAAGCAGATGTTTGTTCCCCTTGGCTTCACCACTTCCTGTGATTGAAGGGTAGTTATTGATTAATTGACTGGTTGTGGGAAATGCTACAGGGCGGATGATAAAGCTGCCAGCGAGTATAATCTTGAAGGAGGGGCTACTTTGCATTTGGTGCTTGCGCTCAGGGGAGGGCGATAGATTAGACTGGGTTGCGTTGCTATCGTCTCCTCTTCTGCTTTTTCCGGTCGTTTGGGTTGGGTTGATTGTTCACTAGATGAAATAAGGCGGATATCATGTTAAGGATGGTGGGGTAGCTTTTCAAAGGTGGGAGTATTAATTCCATGGACAGATTAGCCGCTGCTATGCAACGATGTCCCGCGTACTACCATACCGTGATTACGCGAGTTGAATGTGATTTCTCCATGGAAAAGGGATAGAAAAGAGACAAAAGCACATCTACCGATGAACAATCTGCACATCTCGGCCTTCCAACATCCCCATAACGTCCTTCTCACTAACCTGCAAGTCCGTGCAAATCTCATCGAAGTGGTGACCACCATCCAAGTACCTTGCCAATGGCAATGCCCTGTCCATCTTCCCCTCCGCGGGGACCGGGTACTTGTGACTACGGTAAAGGAAGCCTTTGACTATTCCGAAGGATACGAAGCGACGGACATCTATCCCTTTGAGCTTCGTCGCATTTTCCATGCACCATTTCTTTAGAGTAAGACCTTGGGTCAGAGATGTGTAGAGTTGCAGAAGGAAGGGGAATGGAATGCGAGGGGTGCTGTAGGAAACATAGGCTTGACACTCTTCTTGTAGGCCGGGGTCTTGTACTAGTGTCGATATCTCAGCGGTGCAGGCGTATATGGCGCTGAATTGGAAGACGTCGACCATTATTAAGCACCCATAGTACCTTTTTTTTATTATATAGCTGTTAGTTAGGGCCACCCATAATACAGAATAGTGGAGATATGGTACAGCAAATGATCGATGCACTTCCTCGTAAGGCTGTAATCTGCGTCTGCTAGTTCTGATATCTTCCTGACAGAATTTATGCCGTCGATGAAGGGGACGATCTATCATAACACCAATTAACCCCCATAACCACTGACCCCCAGGAATCTAAGAGTGACAAACCCTCTGCATCGTGAGATCCCAGTTAACGTCCATCAGTACCTCCTCCAACTGCACCGTACAAACCGGCACATGAAATGCCTTGACCTGCGACGGCGGTGCATATGTTGGGAAAAGCTTGATATTGATCGTATTACTCTCATCTATCCCCGCCCCACCCTCATCATCAGCCATCCCGAAGCAAGCAAGATAGAGAGTGAGAGAATGAGAGAAAGAAAAGAAGAAGAAAACCAAAGACTCACTGATAGGAATCATGCACTCGGAATAGTTATTCAAATCCTCCAACACCTGCTCAATCAACGCGAACACGCCCACAGCAGTGACCTCATTGCTGAGGAAGCCGCTCTGTTCCTCCAACGCCTTGAACAGCTTCGCCACCTTCCTGACAACGCTCTTGTAGGTGCTGTACTCGACGACGTCCTCGTCGAGGACAATGGTAAAGTTGAAGATGAACTCGTTGCGCTCGTACTTCCGGTCCACTAGGCATACCGGGTAGCCCAGGATGCGGTACTTGTTCGTGCAGACGGTTACGAGACGGTCGCAGAGCTCCTGTTTAGGGATGATATACTCACTGACAGTCTCGAAATCGAAGAGCGGAGGGGAGGCCGGGGGCGGAGAGGTGGGGGGTAGCGGCGGTGTTACGGGAGCGGGATTACTATTGTCATTGCTGGCAGCTGTGATGGCGGTGGAGGAGGAGACGGTGGAGGTGGAGGGGGGCGGCGGTGGGGGAGTGAAAGTTACGGAGCCGGAGGGGACTTGGTAGACTACTTGCGGGCCTGTATAGTAACAGTACGAATTTGTCCGATGTTTGGTTAGATATGAGATAGATAGATAGATGGAGGCGGGGGCGGGGGGGGGGGCGGGCAGAACCTTTGCCCGGATGAAACCGTGAATAAAATATCGATTTGATCATACTTTTCACTCCGCCGTCCGGTTCCACCGCAACACTTCCCGCCGTTACGGTAGCTGGTGGTCCGTTTGTCCGTTGGACCTTTGGTTTCGTTCGAAACGTCACTTCACTTCATTCATCCACACCTTCTTCTCATTATCATCCTCCTCCTCCCACTACAACCCACCAACCACAACCACAACCACAACCCCGACAGAAAGAAAAATCCTTCCAAAAAAATGTCCTCTCCAACCTCCCACGTCTCCCCAACCCCAGAACTCAGCACTCCCCCACGCGCAACAGATCCACTGAGCACAGGGATAAAATCCCTCCTGGACCCAACCGTCAAGCAAACCACGGAGAAACTCCTGCAAGTGCACCAATCCCAGCAAGCCCTCTCCCAGGAACTCGACCGTCTAATCACCCGTAACTTCCCCCAATCCATCCATCAATCCACTCCACTCCAATTACAAGTTAACAAAACAAACCCCGGGGCAAGAATTACAGCACTACCTAGACACCACCGACCCGCCGAGTCTCCGACCTACAGTTATTAAACTTGCCAGCACTAGTAAGCGGCTGGCGGCTGTTAATAGTATATATACCCCCCCCCCCCCTTTTCCCCCTCCTTTCCATCGAATTTTTCCTCATATAACCATGCTTTGGTGGGAGCGCTGATGATATTGGGGGGGTGGTGGTTGGTGGTGGTGGTGGGAGCTTGTTGTAGCGACGTTACAAGCGATACAACTACGCGTTAATAAATTATATGTTCAATTGAGCAAGCAGCGACTTCCGCACCACTGACTGATATTATATATAAGATGCAGTAATATTGAAACTTGGATGATGATGGGGGATTTACGGGTTTTGTTGTTGCTGCTCGTTACGGTTGTGGTAATGGAAATGGAGAAAGGGGGGGGAGTTATGCGTTTCGTCACAAGTCGGAGGTTGCTTCAGATTATTGTTCCTTCCTTCCTTCTGCTTTGAGTTTGAGTGCTTGAAGAGGAGGAGGAGGAGGAGGGATGGCGGGAGCGTTTGTCCTATGTACTGTATGTACTGTACTCGCATTTGCACAGTACTGTAACCTTTATTATTTACTGGTATAATGAAGGTGATGGTTGGCGGAGGAGGTATGATAGGAGCTGGTAGATCTAGTCTACCAGTTGTGCTGTGCTGTGATCGCGCAGCCGAGTTAAAAACAGACACATAGAGTATCCGTTCCCAGACAAAGTATCTAGCCTCAACTCGGCCGCGCGGGTAGGAACCGGTAGGTATAATACGGTAGGTTGCGCTACTTTTAAGATCGCTCGTTTGTCCTCATAACTGTTTGTGATAGTCTAGCTAAATTTACATACGTACTTGAGTCCGGCTATCAGAGCATATCCACACTCATGCAAGTAGTGATGAGGATGACCTCATTCATTAACCCTAACTTCAGCTCATCTGAGCAAGCGCACATTCACAAAACTTGGTTAACTGTACTCGAGTACCGTACTCTACCTGTCCATAAACATGGCAGGTTCCAAACTATAGACTATGCCCATCTGGTACGAGTATTGTAGCACAGTACGGTACTTCTCCCCAATATCCATCTATCCGCCAAATCAACACCCATGACCCAAAGCATTATTTATTTGTTAAAAAAATCAATATATATATGTAAAAAGCGGGTGGAAGAAGTTATAAAGTGCCGTAAGCAGAGTGAAGTAGAGTGGAAACGCAAACAAAAACGCAAAGGAAACTCGTGAGAAAAACAGGAACCACCATACCACCTAAAAAAACACCAATTCCATTCCAATTCCGATTCCGATTCTCCTACATACTTTAGAAAGAAAAAGGCTTTTTTCGCGCGGGAAGAAAAGGGCAATAAAACAGGATAAAATAAAATTCTCAAGAATCCAAACCCCCAAGACCTTCGAATCTCCAGCAGATATTTGCTTCGCAACACCAAGGGGGCGGTCGCTCACTCTTCCTTTTCTCCCTTTCAAATCGTTCCTCCCGCAAGTAGATCGGTGGCTCAATGGACGTGTGGTTTGGACTAAGCCCCACCGAAACTTTGGAGATGATGTTTTTTTTGCCTAACCCCACATCACACCACACCCCCGCGTAACACCAACTGCCTGCATGCATGCCATCCCCTTCCCTTGGTCCCCCCATGATATGCGCTCTCCCCATGACACTCCTCACCCCCCCAAAGCCCCACTGCATCCCTGAAAGTAAAACCATTTCGAAAATCTGAGGGTATCCCACAAGAGTAGCACATGAGTAAAAGCAAGAAAAAAACACCATGTAAAAAATTATTCATGCAATAGCGACCCCCGTAGAATAGCAAAGAGAAAGAAGAGAAGAAAAAGACAAAGGAAAAAATTTTAGGAGAAAACACCGCTCAAATACACCAATTTTTTCTCTACAAGACATCAAAACGATTCCCAAGTCCATAAGTTAATTAGGATAAGAGCTCCAGGCGAACCTCACGATTTATGATTTGCCAGACGACTCTGTAAAAACAATAATGGACCGCCGCGAAAGGTGAAAACCGCCCTCCTATCCCAAGAGGCCGACTAAGACGGGGTGTAAAACGTAAAATTGCCATCGGGGTCGAAATTAGGTTTTTAGTCAATTGTCATTCGCGATGGCATCGGCTGAGCTGCGTGATTGGTCATTTCGGTCATGCTGTGCTTCTCCTCTTCGTCCGTCGTCTTCGGTCGGGTGATGTGGGGTTTCAAGCCCTTGTCGAAGTTCATAACGCAAGCGATAGCGTTTGCAATAGTCAAAACGATAAGAATGAGCGTAATCACCGCTGTATCAAGTCAGAAGTTTATTCCATAGCCAGGAAATATCATTAATATAACGCTGGTATAACTCACCGAAAGTGGTCAAACTCCTTCTTGCAGGCTTGTAGCTTTGGACAAATGTGCCATGGTACATCCTGACCAACTTGAAAACGAAGTAAGCCAATGCGGCGAAGAAGATGATGATGATGAACACCATGGGAATCTTCTTCTCTCTCCTTGTGCACCAAGCAGCGAGAATCAAGAAAGCGATGGTCAGGGGTAGGACAGCAATAGTGAGGAAGAATTCATAGTCTTTGTCAGTATTCCCAAGCCTAGAGCCCCCCCCTTGGAGATAACCCGATGTAGAGGCGACGATGACGATAAACTGGACAGTGAATCCAACGAAGAAGAAGAAATCAAACTTGAGCAGAGCAATGAAGATCTATGCGCAGCAAGGATCAATACAAAAGTGTCCCCATGACGCACTCTTCAATCAGGAGGGGCGTACCTGGAACTTGAGATATCTCTCCTTCATTTTCAAATCTGCACTAATATGCTTATAGATAGTCCATGCGAATTCGTCATACAACTTCCAACAAATAACGCACATCAACACGGTCGACAAAGCGATTATGCAGGGAATCGCAATTAAGGACGGTTGAATCACGGGCCAGATATTCCTCTCAAGACCAGTACTGTTCGGGTCCTCTCCAATTTTAAGCTTCTTCAAGAAATTATTGGCATCGTGAATCTGATCCATCTGGATGGCAGCGTAGACAAGCAATGCAGCATTGAAAATGCAAATGCCTATGACCTGAATGGTGTTCTTCAATCTAAGCGCATCATAGCAAAGAACCACAAGGAATATGTGCCCAAAGATGAAGAGGGTCAGGTATCTATAAAGCAAAGATTGGTCAGATATATCTTGTACTCCATCACAAAAAGGTAGGTGTTGATAGTTGTAATAAACTTACGTTGGGATGGTCCGTGTTTGTGCTTTTTGATAGTCGTCCCCATTTTTGTTGATAAAGTCCTGATGCAGGTTGTTCTGGAAGGCAGCGAATACAAAACTATTCCAAAAAGCCCCAAGATGTTAGCTTCAGGGACCACCAAATCGGTTAGAAAGAAGAAAAGGGGAGCGCTAGCGAAGGAGTGGTCGCTTATGGTAGTAGAAGTTAGAGAACAGACGTACCCTTCAAGACCCAACACAGCACATGATTGAAGGATTGCGAGAATAAGGAAGCTCCAGCTCCACGATGTGGTCGGGCGGTAAACCATCCTTGATCGCGTCTGGGGTATTAGTCCACCTCCGAGGAGGGAATTTCTGCTGCTGTCGTAGGGAATTTTGACGGCTTTATCGAATGTTAACGAGAACTGAAATGTGAACGAACGAAAGGATGTTGAAGAGCCGGACCTTCAAAGCGAAGTCGCGGAAGCCCCTGACTGGATTTGTTTCTCTCCGACTTATTTCCGATCAATCGTCTCTTTTCTCGTTATTTAAAGGTGCCGGTCGAGCTACCTTCTTTCCCTCGTCGCGGTACAGGGTTCTATTTTATCCCCTATTACTTGTATTGACGGTAAGATACAGCGATCGGAACAAACGAAACAAATGTCAAGAACAACACGAAGGGGGAATGTGAAAGGGATTAAGAAGCTAGCGAGGGACGAGAAGGTAGGTCGAACGAAGGACAAAGGAAGCGGAAAGGAATAGGAAAGAGCTGAGAGGTTACCTTCGTGGCAGTCTAGTCGGGAAATGCGAGTTTAGGTTAGGTGAGATGTGAGAGAGAGAGGGAGGGGGTGCGAGAGTGGAGGTTGCTTGCTTGCTGGTGTGAGAATGAGCGGGATCGATGTCTGACAGGCCTGCTGATGAATGGATTGGGGGGGGGGTGGTAGAGTTTTGAAGGATGGGGCTGGCAACGAGTGACTGGGGTGGTGGTTGAGGAGGGAGAATGAGGCGTAGGAGATGGAGGAGCGAGAGAAAGGCAGTACCGGTACGGTGCTGCAAGATCGAGGCTAATGCTAAGAAAAAACGAGGGAGAGATTGAGCGAAGGACGTTTGGTGATAGGGTTACCGGTACAACAGAAGGGAAAGGAAAGGAAAAAGGGAAAAAAGGAAAGAAAAAAGTCACTTGGGCAGGTAAGAGGGGGGAATGTCCGAGAGCACGATAAACGAGAGGGGAGAGAGGGAGGAGGGAGAGGGAGGGAGAGGGAGAAAGCAGACAAGAAGGAGCCAAGCAGTCAAACAGGAACATTCACTTAGCTGAGTCCAAAGCATGATACTTCTATTGTCGATCCTCCCTACAAAATCACTAAGGTAGGCACCCTAACTGGGCGTTTTGCAACCTTACAATTAATTTTTTCCCTGCTGTCGGTCCTTGCTCTCATTCCCAAGCAAAGAGGACTAGAATTAACAAGTATAATAAATACTGTTACAGTAACGGGCATAACCCCCAATCCTCAGTTAACGAGATAAAAGCGAAAAGGAAAAGGAAAATAGGAAAAGGAAAGAAAGCAGGACTTCCCACCACCCAGAGTGCGCCGCATCCACACCACAAGCCAAATCAAGCAGGACACCCAGTGAACAGCCTCCAAATCAAGCAACAGACCCACAGAAAAACGTGCAAAAACCACACCTCGCTTCCCAAGAGCAGACAAATAAAATAGCCCCCCCTCGACCCAACCCCAAAAGCGACCAATAGCAGACATCACTCAGAGTGCTTCCGAGATGACCTGAGGCTAAAAATACGCTCCATGTCCTGCTCGCGCTTGTCAAATCGGGGGTACCGGTACAGTGTTTTCATTTTGTTAGTGAAAAGAAGAAAAAAATGTTGAAGGGGCTGTGTTTCAGTTCCCAAACCGCAGGGGAGCAGCGCAAAGCTGAAAAAAAAAAAAGGGCTGAGGCATGAGCCTCCCTTCCCTCCCAAATGTCACATTATACCGCAAAGTAACTAAGCTTCTTCTTTAACGGTACCAACTTTTTGCAACGGTAGCAGCTTTTTGCAACTTTCTCTCTTTCCTGTTCCCCTACTTGTTACAGTACTCCGTTGGGGTTATCGCTATGCTGATGCTGCTTCAAGTTGTGTGTACTGCCGCACGACAGGAGTAAGAGACGGGAAGGAGGAAAAAAAACAATACCGAGAGAGACTCGGCAATCTTGTTTGAGTCTTGCCATTCATTCGTACTTCAACATCGGGTCTTCGGAAGGTGACGAATTCGAGGAAGGCTACAAGGGTGGGACTTATTAACTGGAACCAACAGGGATATATTTGAATACTGGTAATTGTCCCATAACTTCTTGCCGGACCTTATGCCTCGAATGCATTGTTTAACCTGATTATTGCGAGTAGTAGTAGAACGCTTATCTGGTACTATTGCGTCTGCAGTGGTTGGTCATCCGAGGTTCGTTTTTATCCGATTGTCCGAGTTGACAGCTTGCTGTTAAGTTACTTGCTGTCTGTCAAATCAGACTGACAGTGGTGTGCACACCCTGTCATAGCTCACACAACCATGTCATATCGGTACTTCATCCAATACCACGAGTACCCTATCTGCTCGGACACTCCACTATCTCCGTTGTGGCGGCCAACCTCTTCAACATGAGTTCGCTTAATTTCAGCCAGCAGCCAAGCAATCGAGTGATCTCCTATGATTCCGCAAGTTTGAGACTTCGAGGCGTGATATCTATCAGAGTATGATACCGCAAAAACCCGAATAAGTGGACACTTGCTCTAGGACTTTGGAGTTGCCTCTCTCGGTAGGGTCTGATGTGTTTTTTCTGTTTGTCATGGGAGGCATATTTTTAGTGTACTTTTCGCCCCCTTTTCCAGAGGAGGAAATTTCGGACTGCACAGCACATGGTCCGAGCATTCGAGTTTTTTACTGTACTCCTGGAGTCCGGATTCGGTCGTTTAAAGGGAATTTCTAAGTTCGCATGTGCAAATTTTTAAACCAAGTACGGGAGTAGTATAACAGAGGTCTATATCAGGTAAACTTAGCAGGGTATAATAACTTGGAGAGCGAGCGGCGAAAGAAGAAATACAAACATCTAGACTCAGAAAGACAGGCAAAATGGATCTTATGAACACGATAAACACAAAACATATTAGTAAAAGTTCACTGTTGACGCTAATACCTCAGGCTTATGAGGCAGGTTAGGCATAGGGGACCAAATTATAAAACCACACAATACACTACATTTACACGTCTTATCAGTAGCAAATGCAATACGCTGCCATTGCAAATTGGTTACTCATCATGCATTCCTTTGGGATCAAAAAAAAGCAGCAGAGCGGCATCACAACAAAGGCAGATTTATCGCTTTTAGCAGTGCAATCGTTTGACAGTCGGGTTTTGGCTTATCCTACCCCATACTTTTTTCCCACCCCAAGCATCCACATACCGGTATCTGAGATAGCATGGGTGTGTTGATGTTGGGGAATAGTGAGCAGGTGAGCCCGGTTGTCAAGCACAGCAGCGTCGCTTTTGCTACTAAATTGGACAGTACACTCCATCATTTCCCAAAAGCTCTACCACACTATTATCATCCACTACTGCCACACCGCGATTAACTTTAGAGCAATACTGCCACCCTACACACACTCTCTCTTCAAAGACACACCCCACTAATGGGCTAACCGCCCCCCCCTTCCAACAAAGAACATTCTAAAAAAATAAAAATAAGATAAAAAAACCTACCCCTCCCTTACCTTAATTATTTCCCACGAGCCCGGTCCGGTCCGGGGTGAGGGGGTGGCGGGGGTAGGGAAAGCTTGGTTGACGGCATCCCACAGCCTGTAAGGAAAGTATGATGCGATGATAAACAGAAGCGACAGAAGTGCGCTTCTTATTCCCAGCGGCTAGAGAAGAACACCATGGACGTTTCAGAAAATCCCTGCACGCTGTGATACATGCCTTATTTTTCTCCCTTTCCCCGGATATTTGGAGTAGGTTGGGAAGGTACGGTATTGTAGCCTTGTGCTCACGCTTTTTGTGGGGATCATTTCAGGTGTGGCGGAGTATAGTAAATACCGTACACTACGGTACAGTACTGCGCATGGTCGAGCTAAGTTGACGCCGTGCTTGTGGCAATGCTATGCTGTTGGGCTGCTTGATGCAAATGTGTAACCTCTTTTTGGATTCCAACACAGACAACAGTAACTAACTTAACTACTTCATCTGTGAACCTTGGACGAAAATGAACACAATAGATGAGTTCTAATTTATTATTCAAAAACAACTAACTCTACCAGAGGGAACCATATTGCCCTTCTTCCCCCAAGATGGGGGAGGGGGGGGGGCTATTCTGAATTTAGAAATTCTGCATCAAAGCTGTCAGCAATAGCAAGTTTTGGTTGTTCCGGCAGAACACATTTATTCATCACACAACTTATCGCTTATAACCCCTCGTCCGTACCGAATTCCTTCTCAATTTTAGTTTGCAATGATAGGCAAGGGCCATCATCATCCTGATTAGTTCGAATATCACCCATTAAAGGAATATGCTCCCACTCGCGGAAAAGCTGATTTAACCAATCAAATGAAGCTTGACCTTCCCATAGCTGAAGATAAACTCACCTTTTAGACCTTTTGGAGTTAGGATGTGGATCAAAAACCAGAGTTTTAAAAACAGGTTAAGGGATTGTGTGCTCGCACCACGCTATATAAGTACGGTAGATCGGGGGGTGGAACTATTAATCGGTCCGTTACTATAACTGGTACATGCTGCATATCATTGGCGATCGGTTATGATCACGACTTCTTTTCCTTCCGAGAGGCCAGCAGCGCCCTTCAACCAATTCAACCGCGTGCCGCACCGTTTTTCTGCCGTTCCGCTCAGTTCTGACTATTAATTAACCCACCGGTAGTTGAAGCTCGCTAATATCTAACAATATCTGCGATCTCTTGCACTGATAGGTTCCCCAATACCGCAACCGACTAATAGGAGCACCAAAGGTGAAAAGGTCCCGTCAGACAGTTTAGGCATGGTATCATACAGTACCGGTATACGGTACTCTGCTCGACTAGATGGTGTGGCGGAAACAAAGTGAAGCAAAACAAGCATGACACGTGTTTGAATAGAACCTAAAATTAATAAATACACATTTGGGTGACGTGGAGATACAAAGTTCATCTCAGTAGTACCGTACTGCACTGCACTGTGCTGTAAAGTGAGTAAGTCAGTAAGCATATCAACAGTTTCGCATAATACATAGTACATTCGAGTACATGTAGGCATTATTCGATTCCATTCAGCTTGCCTGCTTGGCTCCTTCGGCATACCACTCCTACTACTACTTATATTGAGCAGAGTACCCGATCGCGGAGCACTGTACCAGCTCCATACCACAAAACATTCCGTATACTTGGGGTCAGGATACGGGTCCTGAACCGGCCACCAATCGCTAGCCTGTCAACAGTGGACCAAAAACCGGAATAGAACTACAAAACCTTACTACTACTGAGTATATATGGACCTCCTCTACTACCAGGAACTGTTCTACCATTTCTTTAGTATCTTCGGAGTCGTTTTCCAGAAGGTAGGTAGCGGCAATGATTTTTAGCCCACATACATGGAAACTCGGAGCCGTTGGTTTGAGTAGGTTTCCGTCGGTGCTGGTTCTCGCCTCCGAGGCGATGGTGTTGATGATGAGTATTCAGGAAACTAGACTTAAGGTCTAGCTCAACCGCTGTGCTCGAATACTAACAGTGCTTTCATTTCCAAACTGTTATCGGGGGGGGGGGGAAGATCAATCGTTGCACATACCGGTAGGCGTTTTTCTTACGTCGCAAGCTCGGACCGTTGCGATATTTGTGCTACCAGTAGTGCGGTACCCGGACACCTTATCGGGTCCTCGGTGAGTGAGTGAGTGTGGAGAAATGTCGAGTGATTAGGTGTGACTACAATCGTCAAATTGTTTTTAATTTTCTCTCTCTCTTACCATACACCGTACCGTACTCGTGCCGCACTCTTCGCTCTTATTTTTGTTCCTCTTTGGGTATTTTTATTTTCTATTTTTTCCCATCTTACAATATACTGTATTAATAATTATCTGCTTCTCTTCTTCCTTTATCATACCATTCTTGACGACTCTCCCCCGATCGACACAGCCACTATAAATAAATCACAAAGCGTCAGCTGCTGATTGGGCGTCAGGGAAAATGAGTGCGCGACAACGATCATTCCAACTGCTGCTGCCTACTGCCACAACCGCCACACTAGATTTTTTCGATTTCTTTCGATTTTTTTTTTTTGCCTAGAGGTTTATCTTGTAAAATGAGGCCCTGTTTTGGCGGGCAGGTGTATAAAATAAATGTGCTCATTCTTCCTATAAAAAAAACTTATCTTTTTTTGCTAAAAATTAAACTCTTTTGACTCACGGGTATGATACGAAAATATATATACCAAGGTAACTTGGTGGCTGCCATTTCTAGATATTGTGATGGAAAGAAAGATACAGTAAGAAGCCTGTAGATTGAGCTGTAATCAAAAGGCCTCAGTGTTGCGATCTTTCATTTGCAGCGGTGGGGTGCCAGAAAAATGACATTTTTTCTTGCGTGTCGAACGGGGCCAAAGGGTTATTATTGCTATTCTAACCAAGAGGTTGGGCTACCTTTTCCTTGTCAGTGGCTGATAATTACCCGCGATTGTTGACAAGCGACGGCTGCTGTCATGAGCACTTGGAGCACTTAGTTTACACCCGAGTAAGCAAGCAAATGAATGGCAATCTTGGGCTCTCTCTTTCTCTCTCTCAAAAAAAGGAAAAAATAAATAAAAAACTGTTCGATAATATATCAAGTATCGTGCGGGATTTATTGAATGCGTTACACTGCTGTAGCGGGATGGAAATTGGAAAAAAGTGGGAAAAAGGTTCTGGGCGCTCCAAAGGGCTGGGATAGATTCTACTGTGCCCGAGATTGATATAGTTAGTTGGACTACCGTAGTTTGAAGAATTTTCCTCATTTTTTTTTTCCTTCATTTTTTTTTTTTCCATTCAACACAGAGCCTCATCCCAGTGATCTTGTATGGTGGTTATGGTACAGTAATTGGGGTGCATATGTTGCACCTAAACATTGCTCTGTACGATTGATTGATAGTTGTGGATCTTTACGACACTGCACACGGTCGCTATGGGGGGGGGGGCTTCATCGAATATTGAAGGCATTTGGTGGGTGGGGTGCCGTAGCTGTGCTTGAGGTGTGGGTAATAGAGGTGTGTTGAGTTGTGGTGGTGGTTGAGACTGTAGGAACTGCACCGTTGGTGTGCACCCCACAATCCAAGCGACCATTTCTCGGTATTTTCCCTTGCTTTTGGAGAACCTCTCTCCTCAGAGGTAACTCTCCCGAGGAGGGGGGAAATGGAAAATTTCTCGGTAGGGAGAGAGATAGAGAGGCAACTTCTTTATTTATGTTTTTAATTTTAATTTTAATTTTAATTTTTCTTCCTTTTTTCTTCTTTCTTTTCAAATGGATTTTTATGGACTGATTAGTGAAGGTGGTGGTGGTAGGTAGGCTGCAGGAATGGTTTGTTATGGCGGGGTGTGCACAACTGCTCGGAAGGAGGTAAGAATATTATACGGTATTGGGTAGACCTTAAGCCAACCATGGGCTGTGGGACAGGCAGAGGGCAGTCCATTTCAGCCTACGCTGGGCCAAAGGGCTGATTTGGGGTTTCAATGGTGGTCACAACCATCAATCACCACCACCACCCTTGGTTTTTTCCCATTCAACTTTCCAATCTTCCCACTCTTTCCTTTCCTTCCTTCCCACACTTATCATACCCAAACATTTCCCTCCTGGCCGGGTACCGCACTGTACTTTCCATTCCTGAAAGTTGTAAGGTGTCTCGAGTCCAGTCGAGTCGAGTCGAGTCGAGCCTGGTTGACTACCCGCTTGATTCCTCTCCCCCCCCACCTTACCAACCACCCTCCCTCTCCATACACTTTTTTCCTCCCTCCAGCCCATCGACACCACTCTTTCATTCCCCTCTTCTCTACCAAAACCTTCTATTCCACCCTCCCTCTCTCCCTCCAAAAAAATCCCTCCCTCCCCACCACCACCAGCACACAACACTTCCAACAGTTGCTATCCATCGCAACAACACCTTAAAAACCAAAATAAATAACGCGTTCTATTCCGATTGAAGGGATAGAAAAATATCACGCGCTCTCGATAACTTATTTATTTTCATCAAATAGAATGGCTAGACCCGGTAAAGAAAAGGCGATCGCGCCAGCGTCTATGGATATGGACGAGCTCCTTCGCAAACGCGATGCAGTAAGCCTTTCTTCCCTTTCATTTGTTATGCATTTATGTTCATTTCGCCCCTATTCCATCTTCATATACCTCATCCCCCATATTATCTTTCATCTTGCCTTTTGCTGGCGCGGGAACAATATGTGTCGGTGCGCCTCGAGCCGAATTCCATCCCAAAACTTCCTTACCACCCCATTCCCCCATTCCCCCATTCCCCCCATTCACTTCGTGCCGGGTTCCAGGCTTTAAACTCCCGGCATCCTCTTTTGCATATCAATCACAACCCCCCCTGCAGTCGGCTTCTGTGCTGTCGTCGTCATGAGCGTCGCGGCACCACTGCTACTGCAGTATCTGTTGTCTAGAGCGACAATCTCTTCACCGCGTCTTGTCGCTAACATGATTAATAGTTTGTTACTTCAATGACTTTACTGCGCAATGCCGCCGACGAGGCGTCTCGCGCAGGGTTAGCTTTTTTCGATCTTTTCATTGGTTCCGGGACTGAGCAGCAGTCCCATCTTTTCTTCCAACGTGGTCTTACCGAAGAACCAGTAGGTCCTAAAAAGAGAGCCAAACGCCCGAAGCGCGATCCGAATATGCCAAAGAGACCGATGACCGCCTACCTATTGTTCTGCCATCAGGGTAGAGAGACTGTTAAGGCTGATCTTGGACCCAACGTAACGCACAAGGAAGTTATAGCAGAACTCACGAAGCGTTGGTTGGATACTCCGGAAGATCAAAAAAAGGTATGCGAAATCACGAATCAATATTGAGGATACTGAATTAACTAATTATTAATTGATACGTCACGCAGCTCTGGCAAGATTTGTATCAGAAAAATCGTGAGGTGTACGCAAAGGACATGGCGCAGTATAAGGCCACTAAGGGACCCGCACTCGGCGAATCTTCTGCGATTGGGTTCACCGCCGTCAACGTCGAATCCGACAATGTTCAGGAATCGGACGCAGAGAGCGGAAAGGCCGCCGATGAGCATGTGGAATCTGAAGCCGAGGTCCAAGAAGATGATGCCGAAGAGGAAGAGGAGGAGGAGGAGGAGGAGGAGGAGGAGGAGGAAGAGGAAGAGGAAGAGGTGAGATCTCCGACTCCTCCACCTCGCAAGAAGGCTACGCCCAGGGCAAAGAAGGCTGCAACCGCCAACGGCAACCTTAAAAAGGCGATCACCTCCGTTGCCGCCTCCACCTCCTCGCCTGTGGCTGCCGGTTCTAAAGCCAAGGCTGAACCGTCCAAGAGAAAGCGCACCAGAACCAAGAAGGTTCTCGAGGAAGAGGCAGCAGCTTCTGACGAGATTACTCCTAGGAAGAAGGGGACTCGTAAGAGGAGAAAGAGCTCTGATTAGGACTTTCATTACTCCTACGATATTGACGCATGGCATAATCTCTACTTTGTGTCTTTCTTTCTTTGATAAATCTTTATCCTTCGATCCTCTGCCTAACGCCTCTCGACTTTCGAATAAAACACTTTTCTAAAAATATTAAAATTCCGTTTATGAAGGGATTTTCTTCTTCTTCACTTTTCCTTCTTTGTTTCCTCCTGCCCCTAGTCACGCGTTAGTTTCTCCTCTTCCTTTGGAGATGTCGCGTGCGCTTTTAACTACCCCTTTCTATTTTGTTCGTGTTCTGTACGGCATGCCTACCTTCTACTACTCGATTCCATTCAAATCCACATCCCCCATTCCCTGGAGTTATGTGGAGTGGATCGGAGCGGAGTATTTGACCTGTAGTTAGTTATTTCTAACCAATTTCTTTTCCTAAACGACTTAGCGTAGAAAAAGAATCAGGTGGGGGGGTTTGTCGTTCTGGTCTTGTTTTTCTTCTTCTCTTTCCTTCGGGGTTTAGCCTTTCCATTTATCCTTTCCCGTCTTTGGAGAGGGTGCATGAGTGGTATTATATGTCATGATAGGATAGGGTAGGATAAGATGCGAGAGAGAAGGGAGATTTCTTCTGGCTTGGGGAAATAAGTGTACTGGTATCATACATATGTAGCAATACGCGATCGATAGCTAGCTTGTTTGGGGGGGGGATAAATGGCTGTGGAAGCGATAATATAACCTTATTGGAACTTGATAATAATATTTTTGCATGGAGGGTTGGACAGATGATAGGAAGGAAGGAAAGGTGAATGAAGCAGGTAACTTTAGTGAATATGCGAACGAATCTTACTCCCACATTTTGCCCACAGTACTGGTATAGTGGAAGGCTGGACAAGAGATACCTTTAGGCGAACGGGAGGATAGAAACTAGACCTAGAGTCAACCGGTCCTACCTACCTATGTACCTACCTACCTAACCAGAACTCTAAGCCGGGGGAGGAAATCCGGGTACTGTACGGTACACTTCTTAGCAAAGTATCGACAACACGAAAGAGCCCTTCCGTCCGAGGGCAAGTACTAGTACTTGTAGTAGGCACGGGTACCGGTAGATGCTGGTGCACACTACTGTACTACTATAGTAATTTACAATACCAGTACTGCACCGTACGCCAACCCCCCCCAACACTAACCAATATATACATTCCATCAATCCTTACGCCGGCCCCGTTTTATATCTTATTTCTATTCTGCTGGCTTGGTCTACTGAGCTATAGTACAGTACCCCCCCCCCCAAAAAAAAAAAAAAAGTGTGTGTAGTCGTAGTAGAATTCCCCACCTCGTTGTGTTGTTTGTTTTTCTAAGGAGTGGTATAGAATAGGTGCTTTTTTTCTTTTTTCTTTTTCTCTTTTTTTTTTTTTGCTGTGAGGTTGTTGGATGAGGTGTAGCACATACTGCTGGGTACTACTGTAATGCATACTAGCAGCCTTACCAAGTTACTAGATATAGTAGAGAGGGAAGACCCCGGAAAAACGGTTCGCCGGGAGGGAGCGAGCGAGTTTTCATTTGGGCGTTGGTTGACTTGGCTTGAACTGGTGTGCTTGACCACCATTATGTATCTATTGCCGGCAAACAACAGAAATCCTCAGAAGGGAAGGAGGGGAGCTGGTATATCATAGCAGAGGGTAGTCGTAGTCACTTACTGTCAAAGGCCCATCGTGATAGGTTTTAAAGGCCTATCGTTGGGGTAGATTCGTATCCTATCTGGAGTTTTTTATTATTATTTATTTCAGCATCATTGAGGAGAGGTTAATTAGGGTATGATATATGGGAAATCACTCATGGGTGGGTGTTTTGGGGGGGAACTTTTGATTGCTGATATCGTAGTTCTTGTCCGGGTGGTTTTTTTTTTTTTTGGGGGGGAGGGGGGCATTTGCTGTGGGGAGGGTGTGTTGATGCTGATAGTGTCTAGGTTGTTTCTAGTAACCAGTAATGGCGGTTAACATAACGGGGGGGGAGGACAGCGAACTGGTCTACTAGGTTTGGGGTTTGTTATTAGATTTTTTTGGATCTATTTATCGCTGCCCCCCTTCTGTTCGATGCCCCCGTCGCTATGTTACTCGACACTCTAGATTTCGCCTTTGGAAGGGTTAGGCACTGCTAGTGTCATCTCATTAAGGGTGGATTTATCCGCTGTTGAATTTATGTTGTGAGTCTGGAATTTTGTTTAAATGTATTAGGGTGTGTAATTGAGATGATGACCTAGGAGTACCATACCGGTGGTTCGGGTGGACATGGTTCGAGTGGACATTGGGCAATCCGGGGGTTTATCCTCGCTCCCACCGATTGGGTAGCTCCGGGGAACAAGATGCTGAAAATTGGCTTCCCGAAAGTACTATGACATAGACGAGATGGCCCTAGAAATTGTTTCCTTTTTAGTGGGCTCCGGAGCAGTCTAATTGTCCAGAGAAGCTCTCGGATATGTGTGATTGTGCGTGCAGGTTTTTATGGGACTTGGCACTTGGTCCCTCTGGGTTTGTGTAGCAATTTTAGGAACGTACTGTAGGTCGTTTTTGCCTTAGGAGTTGGTGTTGATCCATTACTACCTCACTATGGCAGGTCACTGGTTGGATTGGGTAGAGAATGCTGGATATGGACTGTAAAGTGGGAGGAGTAAATGGGGTATCATAGAAAATGGGCTTGAGGGGGGAGTTGATGCTGGGACTCTGATGATAAGCTTAACAAAACTAAACGTTTACTACCTCTAGGAATGTCCCTGCATAGAGTTAGGTGAGGCTTATTCAAACCCGCCCCTGATCAAAATATATAGAGCACTTAGTCAATGCCGACTATACAAGGTGAGGACCTGGGGCGGTGATGGAATAGTTATCCTTGCCAGCCCAGATACGAATTCGGTGCAATTCAGAGGCTTGAAAATTTCTTCTCTTCAATATGCTTGCTTTGGAGAGAGAGTGTGCCTTTCCCAGCAAAACTCTCTCCCACTTGCCCGTATAAGACTCTTCCCCATTCAACAACCCATGAGTTTTGGAAAGGGTGGATGCAAGTTAATGCCTAGCGGTTTTTCTGGCCCGGAAGCTTGAGGTTCTCCGAGAGTACACCAACCCATGAAAAACCCTTCCCGGGCAACCAACTAACGCGGCCCTTCTTTTGAATCCCGATTTCAAAACCTTTGGGGGTAAAACCATCAACGGAGGAGAAATATCGTTCTTCGACTGTTGGGGAAGAGAAAAGAGTGCAAGATAAGTCACAGGCTACGAAAGGAGTTTGGATTTTGGGGGCTTGCATGGAGTATAGCAAGAAAGCACTTGGGGGCTTTTCCTTCTGCGGTGCAATGCCCAAATAACGGAAGATATCGAAATTAAAGAATGGGATGGTTTCCTGGATATGGTGCGGATGCTCCTAGCTTGAGAGGACGGGCATCGCAGACCTTCGATTATTATTTTTTGTAGGGAAAGTGCGTAGTATATAGTATTAGTGGTTGTACCAAGTGCCTCTGTTCTCAAAGATAAATCCCCGGGCAGTCAATCACCCAGAAGAGCATTGTTTCTATAACGCTCGGGCATTGTGGCCGGCTTTCACTGGAATCACCAGTTCCTGGGATATATTCAGAGAAGGGCTGGGTAGCACAGAATTTTTTGGGGCGACAAGGCATGGATTAGCATTGGATGAATACTCGAGTATATATCTCTCTTTAGTAGCTCAGGTTGCAGGTTGGGTGATCGGGAACTAACTTTCTCTTACTAGTCGCGATTGGTTGGCGTGTCTATGGTATCCCTTTTCTACTGCGCAAAAAACAAGCCCAGATCGGTGGACCATGTTTGATGATTTGTTCTAGAAGCTGTACTAGTACTCGTACAGTGCCATATTGTGGTATGAACTTTCCTGGAAAAGGTCTAGTGGCATCGGCTTTCCGAATGATATTTTGTGATCGCGATGATCTTTCGTAATGGTTCACAGAAAGCTTCACCTGCTCAAAGGAAGAGCCAAACTCAAATTATTATTATTACTCCCATAGTTTCTCTATAGAGGGAGTGTGTAGGATTCTTTCTTTTCCTTTCATTCTGGTTAAATTTTTAATTTAATTTTCTCGCTCCCAAGACAATACTTTTGCCTAATCGCTAACATCCTTTCCTACCCTTACCCATTGCACCCTCGAACCCGATAATAATCGAGGGGAGGGGAAAGGGTGAAGGACGCGATAGGAAAAAAGGAAGCATCCCATTGCTTATCGGTTATCTTCCTTTCTTTCCTCTCCCCACATAGCCTTATCGTGGACGCAGCCTCATCTCATTCCTCTCACTGTCCTTCTTTCTCCCAACACAAGAAAGGCTTAAATTCCTCATAGCTCCCAAACTCCAATTCTTTGGTTATGCAGTTGATTCCTCGTGAGGTTTGTTGTCTGGACTCGATTTCTACCTTGTCCATCGTTGCTTTTTTTCTTTTTTTCTTCCCTCTGAGGAAATGGTGACTAATCCACCATAGCTTGACAAGCTTGTGATTTCGCAGGCTGGGTTTCTGGCGCAGAAACGCCTGGCAAGGGGTGTTAGATTGAACCAGTCTGAGGCTACGGTATTTTTTCTGATTTAATTCAATTGGTTGAGCGATTGGGGTTTTGGGGGGCTAATTTTTTAAATTTTCTCTCCTTCCCCAATAAGGCTCTTATTTCTAATAATCTTCAAGAGGTAATGATGTATTTTATTTGTTTTTTCTTCTACAGTGGTAATGTCAATGGCTGATTCCGTCCAGTTGATCCGCGATGGAAAACATAGTGTCGCAGACCTCATGGTAGAGGGCAAGACCATGCTCGGGCGCAGACATGTTCTCCCGCACGTAGCCACCTCTCTAGAAGAGATTCAAGTGGAGGGAACATTCCCGGATGGAACCTATCTTGTAACAATCCACTGCCCAATTTCGTCCGAAGATGGGGATCTCGAAAAGGCACTCTACGGCTCATTCTTGCCAATCCCTTCTCAAAGCTTGTTCCCGTTGGTCGATGCGTCAGAATATGAACACAAGAAGTTGCCGGGCGCCGTTATAGCAGATGAAGGACCGGATATTGTTCTCAATGACGGGAGGGATAGGCGCGTTCTTCGTGTTACTAATAAGGGCGACAGACCGATCCAGGTGGGGAGTCACTACCACTTCATCGAGGCCAATCCGCAACTCGAGTTTGACAGGATCCAAGCCTTTGGCTATCGTCTCGATATTCCTTCCGGGACTGCTATTCGGTTCGAGCCGGGGGACTCTAGCTGTAGGAATGTTACCCTTGTCCAGATTGGTGGACACAAGATCATAACTGGGGGGAATAATATTGCTACTGGGCGCCTTAGGGAGGACAGAATTCCTAAAATTTTGGACAACTTGAAAAGTGGTGGGTTTTTGCATCTTCCCGCCCCGGTTACAACACCCGAGGCAGTTAAGCCGTATTCCATGAATAGAACTGCCTATGCTACCATGTTTGGTCCTACTACCGGTGATCTGGTACGGTTGGGTGATACCGAACTTTGGATTAAGGTTGAGAAGGACTATACAGTCTACGGCGACGAATGCAAGTTCGGTGGTGGAAAGTCGCTGAGGGAGGGAATGGGTCAAGCAAGTGGTAGATCCGATGCTGAGACTTTGGACTTGGTCATTACCAACGCACTTGTTGTGGACTACACTGGCATTTATAAAGCCGACATTGGCATTAAAGGCGGTTTTATCTCTGGCATTGGAAAAGCTGGAAATCCGGACATGATGGAAGGAGTGCATGCAGGGATGGTTGTGGGCTCTAACACTGATGTTATCGCCGGGGAAGGGAAAATCGTTACTTATGGTGGTTTCGATTCTCATGTGAGTACCTCCTAACAGATTTTTAAGCAATTCAACACTAATGTGCTGTAGATTCATTTCATCTGCCCCCAGCAAGCTGAGGAGGCATTGGCATCGGGTATTACTACGATGCTAGGTGGTGGCTGTGGCCCAACGTGAGCTCTTCTCCCGACCTTACATTAAGTTGACTAAGATTTTGTGATAGAACTGGAACAAATGCAACGACCTGCACCCCATCAATGACTCAGATTCGTCAAATGCTCCAGGCAGTTGATACTCTTCCCGTCAATTTCGGTATCACTGGAAAAGGCAATGATTCCTCTCCAAAGGGACTGGTGGACCAATGCCGTGCAGGAGTTGTTGGTCTCAAACTCCATGAAGACTGGGGAACCACTCCGGCCGCAATAGACACATGCCTATCCGTCTGTGACGAATATGACGTCCAATGCCTCATCCATACAGATACACTCAACGAGTCTGGCTTTGTGGAACAGACAATTGGCGCTTTTAAAGGTCGTACCATCCACACCTACCACACTGAGGGAGCAGGTGGCGGCCATGCGCCAGACATCATACGTGTGGTGGAACATCCCAACGTTCTCCCCTCCTCGACCAACCCTACTCGCCCTCTAACAAAGAATACAATTGCAGAGCATATCGACATGTTAATGTGTTGTCATCATTTGTCGAAGAGTATCCCTGAGGACATTAGCTTTGCGGAGTCACGTATTCGTGAAGAGACTATCGCTGCAGAGGACATTCTCCATGACACAGGAGCTATATCAATGATGTCCTCGGATTCGCAGGCTATGGGTCGCTGTGGCGAGGTGATTCTCCGGACCTGGAAAACTGCGTCAAAGAATAAGGAACAGATAGGCCCCTTAGAAGAAGACAAGGAACTTGGCGCAGACAACACCCGTGTGAAACGTTACATATCGAAGTACACCATTAACCCTGCTGTCGCGCACGGGATGTCACACCTTATCGGCTCCATTCAAGTAGGAAAACTCGCAGATTTAGTCCTTTGGTCTCCTGCCAACTTTGGTGCAAAACCTACTCAGGTTTTGAAATCCGGCCTCATCGCATACGCACAGATGGGCGATCCAAACGCTTCCATTCCATCCGTCCAACCAGTTTTTGGAAGGAAGATGTTCGCAGCGAGTGTGCCCGAAGCGTGCATTACGTTTGTCTCCCGTGTTTCCTTGGAAACTGGGACTGTCCAGACCTATGGTTTGAACAAGCGTGTGGAGCCCATCCAGGGATGCCGTGGGATCGGTAAGAAGGATATGAAGTATAATGATGCGATGCCGAAGATGGAAGTCCATCCACGAGACTTTGTAAGTTACCCCTTTAATTTATACAGACTACGGCATTATAAATGGTTCTAACGGCTGTGAAGACTGTTGTTGCCGACGGGGTGACATTAAAGAGTGTTGTTTCCGACAAGTTGCCATTGACTCAGGGATACTTTATGTTTTAGTTTGGGTTTTCTACTTGCTAGAGTAGCAAGTTTTAGAAAAGGGTTATATGGGCTGACTTGGTTTTAAAAATAACATTTTCATATTCAAGCCTCTCGGGTGATATTATGTGACGTGATTGCCTTGTGCTCAAGTGGTCTGGTCAGCCATTGATGATGCGTCGAACGGGTACCTATCTGGAGTTTATTGCAAGCATGATACTCATCCGTAACTCTCTGTGAAGTAGAATAAGTTGCTATGGACACCTATGTTTTGCCCTTGGCTGCGAGCAATATCTTCAATTTACCATGTCCACCGGCACCATGCCATACCATAACTGAATGGAAACCAGCAGTTAACCAACCCCCCCCAAATAATTCCCTAATCTAAGCAAAAGTCCTGGCACAAGTAGCACCAGCCATGAAGCCCTGAGACAGCGTACCTATCAAACCTGGGATAGGAAAAAGAAAGAAAAACACAAATATCATACCGCCACTGGTAACAAAACCCCTGATTCCCTCCTAGCGAAAGAGCCTCAAGCATCCCTGGTCATTGGTGATAAATCCCTAATCCTCATCCCGCTTACCTCTTGGCAACGGCAACCCTGACCACTGGAAAAAGTGCGTCATTCAAGTAGATTTCCCCACCACTACCGCCAACCTCCGACACAAACACTCACCCTCTTGCGCTGTTCCGTCCCGTCTATCCCTTTCTCCTTTCTCCTCTCCCCTCTCCCCTCTCCCCCCCTCACCTTCTCACCCTCGCTCTCTCCGTCTACTTGACGACGGAAACCTCCATCATCCTCATCACCCTTCTTTCTTCCAGCAATTCCCCAAATACCCCATATATCGGATAAAAGATAAAAAAAATAAACATGTTTGCTCGTGCCATTGTTGCCCGCACTTCCCTCCGCTTCGCTCCTACTGCTTGCTCTTATAGAGCTTACACTTCGGCTGCAGCTAACAAGTCGAAAAGGTCCACCGCATTGCTGCTCTCTGCAATTGCAGGGATCGGTGCTGGGGCAGGATATTACTATCATTACACCACCAGCAATGAGAAGGATAAGGTTGCGTTGGGACCGCCGGAGATTACGTTGAAGGGTGATGGGGAGTGGGTTGATTTGAAGGTTTGTTTGCCATATTATCTTTCTATAAGAGATGGGGTGGAGTTGAGAGATTGGAAGTTGAGATGCTAATGAAGGAATGTATTAGTTGGTCGAAATCACCCCTGTGACTGGTAATACGAAGAAGTTCCGCTTCGAGCTCCCGAGTGAGAATCATGTCAGTGGGTTGAAAGTCGCCTGTAAGCTCTCTCCCTTCCTTCCACCCCCACCTCCGATTGGAAAATGTACTGAAGTTACTAACAAACATGCTCCTCCAGCCGCCATCCTGGCAAAATATAAGGCCCCTACCGATGAAAAGCCCACAATCAGACCCTACACCCCGGTAAACGACGAAGATGCTCGCGGCCACCTCGACCTCGTAGTGAAGAGATACGACAACGGTCGAATGAGCAAACATCTACACTCAATGGTCATAAACCAAAGCCTCTCCTTCAAAGGGCCTATACCAAAATACGAATGGACGCCAAACAAGCATGAACACATCGCGCTCATCGCCGGCGGCACCGGGATAACTCCCATGTACCAGCTCATGCGTGCCATCTTTCGTAATCCAGAGGACAAGACCAAGGTCACTCTGGTCTTTGGTAACATCACGGAGGAGGACATATTGCTAAAGCAGGAGCTGGATGACTTGGAGAATACATATCCACAGAGGTTTAGGGCCTTCTATCTGGTGGATAAGGAGCCAATGCAGTTGAAGAGGGCTGTCCACGGACGCGTGACAAAGGAATTACTCAAGGCGGAGTTGCCGGAACCGGGCAGTGGGAATAATAAGATCTTTGTGTGTGGGCCTCCCGGGATGTATAAGGCGATTAGTGGCGCTAAGAATAGTCCCTCGGATCAGGGGGAAGTGGAGGGGATTTTGAAGGAGTTGGGGTATAAGAAGGAGGAGGTTTACAAGTTTTAGATGGAGGGGAGGCCCTAGAAACCCGAAAAGTGGGCTTCTGTTTTTTATTATTTCACCATTGCCATATCACTTCATTGCACGGAAGGGGGAATGCTAATTCTTGAATCCCCAATTCTGTCTAATTCACTTCCTTCCTCCCTCTGTGCGGCCATGAGCTTTAGTTGTAGAAAGCCATACGAAAGCACTCCAGCACTGGCGGCAAGTCAATGTCTGCTACCAAACTTTCCCCATGTACCATACACTACCGCTTTTCAATTCAATTCAAATATCCATACAAGTACTATACTATACTAATCCTCTACCCATTCCTGTGCTGTAGAAAAGAAAAAAAGGAAAAAAGGAAAGGAAAGAAGAGAAAAGGGAAAAGAAAGGAAAAGAAAAATAATCCATTGATATAGGTACCACCATAATCAAACAATCATAATGAGGAAAAGGGGGAAAAGGAGAAAATAAGCCGTTGCCTCAAGCAGCAGTAAGAGTGTTGACCTAAATCACAATGCAATGCTTTTCTCACGCAGAAGTAGAATGAATACTGTAGTTGAGAGAAAGAAGCCGGCCTCCCCCCCAAGCTAAGTTAAGCTCCCGGCAGCAGGGCAGCAGAGAACTAAAATAAAATAGAATAAAAAACTCGTATATCGTCGTCCTTAAGAAAACCCTGTGACGCGATGTGGGATATTTAACCCCCGACCAAAGTGGAAAAGCTCACATCCAGGTGGTAATTTACACTACGGTTCCAGGAAACGGTTCTTTCCCACTCAACACGACGGTCTGCCTCTCGCGGGAGATGTAGCCCTTCATAAGACCCTTATAAATCATATTAGCCAGCAAACACTCCACCTCCTCGACTTCGACCTCGACCCTCTCCGGTGTCGACCGCATGACCGTGTCACCGTCTACCTCCACTGCCCCGTGCTCTCCATCGCCGTTGTCACCACTCCCATCTCCATATACGCCAGCCCCCAGTCCTTCCCCTCGCCCGGCACACCCCATGGCGATCTGAAACTGTCTCACAGGGATCTTAGTCCTGTTCTCTTCGTTCTGGTACAAGACGACTTTACGGAAGAGGTTTCGCATGGCGATGTCTTTTGTTCGCTCTAAGGTGAGGTAGATTCTGCGCTTTACGAATTCTTCCTCGCCGTGGCGGAGGGCAGCGTCGAAGGCCTGGAGGTTGCCGGATTTAATGGTTTTGCAGACCGGGTTGAAGAGTGCTGCTAGGCGGGGGAAACGGGAGAGGAGTTCCGGAGTCGGGAGTTTGTGCTTTGTTAACATTGTTGTCGGGATCAAGTAAGTTAGGATTAGTCTAGGTGAGTTTTAGTTGAGCGATTTCAGGTGGGTAGGTGGGAATTGGGGGAGGGGATACTCTTTGTTGCGGATGGAATCGGCTTTGCAGTTGTCCAGGGCGTAGGTTAGGTGTGTTTCTGCCTATGGAATGTTAGAACAGGAATTGATATAATGCGGGGGGGGGCTAGTAATGACGTACGCTCCCGTAGTCTTCTTCTAAGAAGCTGACAACTCCACAATAGTATTTGAAGGTAACAACATGACTTTTTGGGAATGCTTCCAATGGTGGCATATCAGCAAGGGAAGCAGGAAGCACACGAAGTATGTTTTTTGCTAGACCGACAGAATTCAACTGGTCAATTGTTAGCATTAGGCTGTTGACAGCCGGGTAAGGACACATACCTTGAAGTAAGTTTTAAACATCAGGTTAACAATATAATAAGTTCCCCATTTTCTCGATTCCTCAATAGGGGCGCTATAATACCGTTAGTTGACTAGCCTTCCGCTCCTAAAGCAATGCACTAAGATGTGAACATACCGATCACTAATGCATAATGTAAAAGCCTTATTAATATACCTCGCCGCATCCTCAAGGTGTTCCGAGGTCTTCCCGAGCCTTCGCGCTTGGTCATCCGATAATATAGCGACGGTTCTCAAAGACAGACAAATCTGATACATAATTGGAAGTGTCCAGTGCGGCCAGTTCCCCTTTGTATAGCCCCTAACCATAGCTCTATTCCGCCGCAAGAATCACACAAGGTCATTAGTCGCTGTGCAATCGATATTAAACTTTCGAAGAAGAAACGGGGACCAACAGTAAAAGATCCTTCTGCCCCTCGTAAGCCTTCGCCCAACTCACATCTGCTCCATCATCCCGCTCCAGGATGTATGCTATCTTCCAGTAGGAGACCAAGGTGTCGACCCAAGCAGCCCTGGTATTTTCATCGCGTAAGGGGGTCAGGCCGGAGATTTCGTATTCCACGTCACCGCGGATTCTCTCGTGATTTGTAGAGAAGGCGAATGTCCCACGGTCTGGGTTCTCGGGGGAGAAGATGCTGCCGAGTAGAGCACCGTCCTTGGTGGTCAATGCTCTACGAAATGTTTTACTATTTCGTTGGTGTTAGGTTCGATGCAGCAAGAGCAGTAGCAGTAGAATTTGAAGAAATGGGCGGAGGGGGGTTACTTACTAGAGTGTGGTCATCGTGAAGGTGTTAGGTTTTAGTGATGGTTATATTGGGGGGTGGTGGTGGTGGTGGTAATGGTGGTAGTAACATGAGAGGTGGGACGAGAGGCTCAACTGAAGGTGTTTGGGAAGTATTGCGGGGGGGAATGCGATGGGAATGTCACGTTTGGTATGGTGCATATCGTCTCAAGCGTGTGCCAATGGTGTTTCAAAATGTAATGCCTTATATAATTAGGGCTAGGGTAGTTAATAAAAAAAAGTGAATTCAGGAGGGTCGTAGTTCAAATCTCATTCTTGGTTATGTTTTTTTTCCCCCACAAAGAGTGGAAGTCCGACTGGACGACTGGTAGCACTGGCTGTCACTCTGCTAGTAATCCATGCGAATCTGGGTTGCACACAAGGGTTAACCCTAACCTCAGCAGTCCCAGACCCACAAACATCGCAACACTCACCACTGCTATGTGGACCCGACCGAAACTCAGAAGGAAAAGCGACGACCAGCAACAACCACATCCACTAATACATAATCACGACAATATCATGGCTTCTAAAGGTCGCCTATCGGAATACCAGGTTATCGGCCGCAAGCTGCCCTCGGATGCGGATCCGACTCCCAAGCTTTACCGCATGCGCCTCTTCACTCCCAACACCGTCGTCGCTAAATCCCGCTTCTGGTACTTCCTCAAGAAGCTCAGGAAGGTCAAAAAGAGTGCCGGTGAGATTGTGTCTTTGAATGTGGTATGTAGTTTGGTTAAAATCCATCCAACAAAAAAGGGTTGTTGCAGTGGGCGGTTAACGGGGTTTTTATGGAGAGATAGATCCATGAGAAGCGTCCTCAGAAAGTCAAGAACTTTGGAATCTGGATCCGCTATGACTCCCGCAGCGGAACCCACAACATGTACAAGGAATACCGTGAGCTTTCCCGCACCGATGCCGTCCAGTCCCTCTACCAGGATATGGCGGCCAGGCACCGCGCTCGTTTCCGGTCCATCCATGTGAGTCTCAATCCCTCTTCGTGGGAAAATATTTTGACACACTTCTAATGTGTTCTCTTTTCCCCGAAATTTAGATCCTTAAAGTTGTCGAAATTGAGAAGGCTTCGGATGTCAAGCGCCCGTACCTCAAGCAGCTCATCACCAAGGGTCTGAAGTTTCCTCTGCCTCACCGCGTACCCAAGGCTGTCAGCGCTAAGGTCTTCTCAGCCAAGAGGCCTAACACCTTCCATTAGTGTGAAGTCATTGTTATAGGGGTGTTTTGTGGTTTCTCTTGTTTTCTTCGGGTTCTTTGGTGGTTGGGATTCTGTGAACATAAAAAAAAAGACATTCAACAGCTCATCGGGAATGGTTTTCCAGAGCAATAAAAGTTGGAAAAATATATAAAAAGCCCCCCCGGCCCATTGTTCCTTCCCCTTTTCTTACTCTATTTCTCCCGCGCGCGCGACTCGACAGAATTCAACACGGCCGGGCTTTGGGAATTGAATGGGAATGCAAAACAGCAGGCGATCAGGAAATAGGAATGAAAGGAAGGCAATGAGTTTTTTGGGACTTTTTCTCAATGGTAGACCTATCGGAGATTAGTGCCCTGCCTTCATTTCTTTCATTTCCTTTTCCTTCTTTATATTCTGCACGTCCTATTTATTACCCTTTAGCCCTGATAGGGTCTTTGCCGGTATCACAGAAGTAACTATCGCATATTGGGCTGGCTCTCTCCTTTCTTTCTCCTCTATAATTTCTAGACTTTTATTTTTATCCCGTCTCTTGTCGGCTTGGACGACTCTCCCGCCTATCCACTTGCTTGATATGGGGGGCTTTAAGTTTAAACAGCTAATGACACGAAATTCGAGACGGGAATACCGGTATTGGGAGCTAGACGTGCGCGTTTGAGATGTGATTTGATATGAAATTATCGTATGGTGAACTTCGAGGTGTGACAATCTTTAGGGGGGGCGCTAACTCGATTTGGAAGCTTTGCCATGTATCATACCGGTACCGTACTCGAGTGCTCGAGCAGACTACCGGTATTACTCAAGAGTGGGAATGTGGGTGGAATTAAAAGCAGTGGTGATGACTACCCTACTGGCTCCTCGGGGGGAAAAAATTGGTTGTCTACTCGTATCACTGCGACGTTTGCAAAACGGACTACCATTGCATACTCCCGAATTTCTGAGGCTGGCTGTATGCAATATCAGTCCGTTTTACAAATGCCACGATCTTACGAGTGGGGGTATAGTAGAGGCTGGTTGTGGCTTAAAAAAAAAACCAGCGAATAAACTCGCATACCCCTTCAAATCGTACAGGGTCCGGCAAGAAGTTTTGGAACAGTTATTTAAGATTAACCAGCCAAATATATTCCCTCCCTGTTCCTCCTGACAAGTTCCTACCCTCGTACTAGGGTAGGAAATAGTTAACCTTAGGGATATATCTGGCTGGTTAACCTTACGCTGTATGTACCTCCGTAAATAGCTGTTCAATCACCTCTTATCAGGCCCTGTGCTGTGGTACCTCGCACGAAAGCCAGCTGCCAGTAGCTCATATCTTTCCCCCAAGAACAGCACAACTCTTGCTCTCGTAAAATATTGATTCCTTCGCCGGATGCACTAAACTTCCGGCATGGTGGTCGCGTATCGGACATTGTTTAATGGACCTAGGTGTTTGTATACCGGCGCTCCGATTCAGAGCGCTAGACAAGTACTCGAGTAAGCAAATAAGTTCTATTATTAAAAAGAGCTATAGTTCCGCAGTTGCTGGGGTAGTATTGTGCGTTCTCCGCACAGCGCTGCGGGCGTGGTTTTTGGATGGCCTGGGGGGTGGACTAGCCTAATAGCGAGTCTCCATTTGGCAATGAAGTGCTGTATCATACTTGTGGGATTTCATTGTCTTGAAAATACTTACAGTCCGTCATAGATACTCGGGCTATAGCTTTCATGAGATTTTCTATAAATTGTGGGCTTACAGGTAGCAAAACTCCCAGGAAAATCCTGTGCGGTACCCTATGGCTCTTTTAGGGGTCATGAGTAGAGGTCTCATAATAGAGAAATCGGGAAGCAAGTATAATACACTAGAAGCTTTCTAAAACCTCTAGGAAGTGATTTACGTATGGGTGGCCTAGGTTACAATGGTTCCGCAAAATCCGGTGCCGTGAAGCAATCGATTGCACAGTAAGATAAGTGAATCACTCATTCATTTCCCACTTAGGGAAAAGAAAGGCCTCCTAATAATCATTCAAACAGCACCACAAACTCGCCCATGCAATTGCTGTTCAGAAATCATTTCCCCACACACCTCCCACCCACCCCTGTCGTTGTCATCAAAAAGTCTAGGCATCGCACGTTGCCCCGGAAAAAAGTCGAGAGGTGTCCTCTCCAACTCTCCAAGCCCCTTTCGCAACCGACAACCAACAGCTCAAGTTCCTCTTCTCTCTTCTCAACACCGCATTCTCACACACAAACTCTCTTCGACTCATTTCTTTGTCATTCTCCTAGTCTAGTCGCTCTCTCTATCTGTCCTTAATACGTGTTCTTTTTGAGAAAAAAAAATGGTAACGCTTCCCTCGCCGTATGTCCAAAACCAGAGCGAAATATTATAAGTTCATACTGACGTTTTTTTGTTTCCCACCTGACAGTCTTCCTCCCCTCGCGCGACTTCCCCTACTGGTGCCGCTTCCGGATCTGAAGGTGGTGCTCGCTCATCCAGACCTTCGTCCCCTACTCCCCCAGGTGGGCCCAAGACCGCCATCCGCCGACGAAATGCCGCCGACAGAGCCGCACAGGCGGCGAATGCTCGTCCGGCTAGCACTAGAGCTGCTGGAGCTGGAGGAAGCTCTAGCACTATGTTGAGTACGTTTTTTCTCCTGCTTCCTTTCTTCCTTTCCGTTGGAAGAGATATGAAAGCGGCTCGCTAATTTTGGTTTGCCTTATTCGATGGCGCTCAGAGCTCTACACCGACGAATCTCCCGGGCTCAAGGTTGATCCTGTTGTCGTTTTGGTTCTCAGCCTGGGTTTTATCTTTAGCGTTGTTGCTATGCACGGTAAGCTTTTTCTTGTATCTTGGAGGGTTTTCTTTCGTGAACCCTGTGGCTAACTGTCACCGATATTTAGTCATTGCCAAGATCAGCAGGAAATGGGCGGTCTAAAATTGTCCACCGTCTCTTTTTTTTCTTTTCTTTTTTTTTTCGTTCTTGGGGTTCTTTTAAAAATGATTGGAATGTGGATGATGGTTGAGAGTGTTTACTTGTGTACATCAGGCTGCTCGACACATAATTAAGGCAAAAAAGGCAGAAAAGACCATCTGGATGCGTGTGAGAGAGCTCAGGATGTGGGAATGGGCTGCTATTTATGGTGAAGTAGGACTGCAGGTTGAAAATTGAGTGGTTATGGCTCTGTCGAATACCCTCCGTCGAGCAGATCCTTGTGAATCCGGAACCCACGAACCATACCATGGAGCTGCCTCGTGCCTATGCTATGCTAAACCGAAAGCCCGGGCGTAACCACCACCTATGCTAACTAGCCCTCTAAGCCTGTAAGAGACAGTATCAAACCTCATACCCCGCCAACCCCGACTATGATACCACTGCCAAACCTCCCTTGCCTGTAAGGCGAAACCGGAGAAATTTATTAAAACCTCTGACGAGCCATGATACGGTACAGTTCCTGGGACGAGAGCAGACTGAAATTGCTGATACCCCACAGCGTATGGCGAGGGACATCTATATCATAGCTGAGGTACTTTGCCAAGGGATTAGCCAGTGCTGGTCCCCCACTCGGGGTGTCTTACTTGGGAGTGGATGATATGTGCTTGGGATTGGTAGCAGTAAGTTGTGCAGGTCGGGTATAATACAAACTTGCCGGGCTGGAGGGAGGAGCTGACGGAGCATTTGAGGAGGGTATTAGAGATTGACAGTTTGAGAGTTTAGGTATAGGAACGTTGAGGGAAGCAGAGGATATTATGGGATGGTGGAGGATATGCAGGCACTCATTTTCAGCAATGTCCTATCATACCAGGTAGGCTTTCCCAGGGCAAGCCATCGTTACCCAATATTTACGATAGCTCTTAAGTATTCATGGCGAAGACATGTTATCATATAACACAATGCCCGATGGAAAAAACTGTTGGCAATGACCCCAGCAAGATATGGTATTCACGGTATCTGGGAAAGCTATCCCGTCCCAGCTATATAGCAGTACCTACCGTACGCCATCCTCGCCCTCACATGAGCACCACCGCTGTCTCACCTCATCCAGCGACCCAGGTGTTTCAATCCCCGAAATCTTTTGTCCTTTCAGCCACCCTGGCGAGAGTCTGGCTCTCCTCGTTCTACTCGATAGGTCGCCTGGATGAATTCACCCTCTGGCCTTGGAAATGCTGGTGTGGGCTATGTGTAGGTGTGGATGAGGGGACAAAGATTAGTGGGGGTGCATTTTTGGTTTCGGAAATTTGGTTCTTTGTGTGCTTTCTGATAGCTGGGGCACGGGATTGCTCGGTCGAGATGGGCTTTAGGGGGGGGATGGAATTTAGTGTCTAGTATTCCGGTTTTATGCTCTTGGCTGTTAGCATGCTCTGCATATTGGAGAAATGAGACCCAATTCGTGTTCTCCTCTGGGGTTTTGGGCGATATTCTTTTTGCTCTCCTATGATGTGGGTGATCACTTCCAGACTAGGGTTCATTGTTGGTGGATACTTAGGGGTGAACCTCCTCTTTTGCCCCCGTCCGGAGCGTTTCAGGATATCAGGGCGCCCTTAGCTAGTCAAAAAATCTCCGATGTTTGGCACTTATTAATAGTTATCTTGGAGCCGCAGTAATAAGAATGATAGTTTGGGGCATGCCGGCCGAATACCGTTCGAGCTTTAGTAATGGGTTCTGGTAGGAAAACTAGAGTGGCACTGTACAAGTACTTGTACTGGCTAGTATGCTGCTGGTATGTCCAGAATGCATTCTTGCTCAAACGTCCGAGGTGCATGGGCTACCCAAGCGCGTTCGCCTATATAAGCCTTTTCATCTAATCGGTGGAAGGGGATACAGTAGTTTGCTATCGGCTGCTATGCGCACAAACGCCTTGGTCATTGGCCCGGGGTTAAGCCAATGGGGTAACTTTATAATGCAATGGATGATTTCTCGGAACCTTAAATCCCTAACCTTCTAAATTCTAGTCATCAGGGACACAGCGAGTATGCCTTTTCTCATCAGCACGGAATTGGGGGGTCAATTATTCAATATGAGGAGGCAATTTTCATCCTTGGAGTTCTCAATAGCAGTCTGTTGGTGCACAGATACGGCCTGCCGAACTCAGAGGGTGTTCTAAACATCCACGGAAGTCATCCAGTGTCTGCTCCACACTAAATTCGATGGACTACTAACGATCCCTATGTTGGATACCGGTAGGTCCTGTTCTAAGAGTATCGAGATTAGGTGGACTTCTCATCTAAGCCCCCTCAAAGGACAACTTATGCTGGACCCACCGTATTAACTTTAAGGACGTCGAAGTTTCCTCCTTAAGTAGCGCGCCGTTTTATTTTGCTGGCATCATTCTCTCTTGGCCTCGTTAAACTAGGAAACTCAGACGGCCTGAGACATATTTCTCTTATCCAAGTTGATACGGGCACGGCTACCCCACACACACGAGCAGATACTCGAGTAGGGCTATCCGGTCCCGCGTCTGTGATCTTTGGCCCTCATAGGTGACCGCCTCTGTCTATCACATGCTTGTTATGCACCAATCTCACCGCTTGGGTCCCATATGCACAGTTCGAACGATACCTGGTCGATCTCGTCATCCTTCTCGCCTGTGAGAAGGGAATCCAGGGAACCGCCAAGGAGTCCGGAAAATTCGTTATGCTTAAATATCACTGTGCCACCCGCCCTCTGATAGTGTCGATGGGGCTCCCTCCCATTGGAGGTCGGAGTACTTCCGAAGCTATCTCTTGGGCTAGCAGGTTCTCGGGAACTACGGATAAGCTCTGCGCAGTTCAAAGCCCCCTGCTTGTGGGCGAGGTGTTATGACTCTGATGAACAAGCCTAGTTCTTTCTTTACCAACCAGCTGTCAGGAAGAAGCTGATCAAGAGGCAAGCTCGGCAGCTACGGTTGATATTTAACCTGCCGTAGTCTCATGGCGCTGCGAGTCCCTGCCTCATGGCATTGGCATATTGAGTGAGACGATCAATATTACGCCGATACAAAATAGCCAAATTCGCACATTAACTAAAGGCCTAATCACTGTTGTGTGAGTGTAGGAAACTAACCGCAGATATGGTATTATCCCCATGCACCATAACTGCCGGTATCTCTACGATTACCGGCAGAAGAGCTTTGCAGCAGGAGGAATGGCTACCCTTCCAGGGAACCAAGGAACACGGGACCTATCCAGATGGCTCGCAATACCTGAGTCAGTTTGTCAGCACTTGAGCGCTCGAGCACACCACCGTGCTGTACGTGCATCTGCTTGGTCGGTGTGTTCTACCCATAACTGGGCAATGGGGACAGTTGACCATTTATCTTCACTTTTTTGGTCATCATACCGAAGCTTCTCGCATGTTATGGGGATCTCCACCTTGAAACGTGGGGGAACCATACTAGTGGTGGAGATTTGTCTGAATAAGGGACAGTGCAGGGATAATAGGCAAAGTTGGACGAGCCCGTCCCCTCCCGGGTAGGGTGTTTCTAGCCATCTCTCGAAGAAGGGAACGATAAGGTGGATGCTCTATACTCGAGTAGAGTCTCTGCAGATGAGAACCAAAAAGGGAAAACCTGCTAATGATACGCCTTGAAATTTGCCTTTTTTTATATTTTACTCTTTTACGACGAAAGTTTGGGCTTTGGTGCATGTACCGGACCCTATCAATTGTCTTCAGTCTTCGGTACCGGAGCATTCTGGTACAGGTATGCTCTAGACCTTAGTATAGCTTAGGTTCGTTCTATTGATGCCTAGGTAAACGATGGGAAATGTATCATAGGGTAGAGTACTAGTACGGTGAATAGGTTGATGGAATTTTTGTTGTCTTGAAGCTTTTGACTGCTGGGGTCTGGCTAGCCAAAAATACACGTGCACTGGCAGTCTGGCACCCCGCTGCTAGAAAACAAACTAAGCAGGCCCCACCGTGGGGACCTTATGCGCAGACCTTATGTGGAGCTAAGTTAGTTGCATTGAAGGCAGTTGATTGGCTCCAATGCGATCTTCCCTCAGCAATTTCCGTAATTTATCATTTCACCAAAATTTCCAGGGCTCCTGTGTGCCGGCACATTCAAAGTTTAGAGTACCGGTATGGACTTACATATAATATAATAAGCCCTCTCCGCTGCCTCCCCCCACATATCTATTCACATCCTTGGATTGCTTGTTTGTCTTCTCTCCGGTTAGTAGCCAATTTCTGCGGGCCCCCTTTTGCGACTAGCGTTAACTCTGACATCACCAATAGTGAAAACCCGATCACCAGAAAAAATTTCTTCATCACAGCCTTCGCACGGAGTCGGGATGGTCAACGTTCCTACTGTCAAACTTCAACCTACGGGGCAGGAGATGCCTCTGGTCGGGCTCGGTTTGTGGAAAGTCGAGAACGATACCTGTGCTGATACTGTTTATAACGCGATCAAGACTGGTTATAGGTTGTTTGATGGTGCTTTTGGTACATATTCTCCTACGGACTCCTCTTTCGTTGAAGGGTTAACCTGTGCCGAATAGATTACGGAAATGAGAAGGAGGCCGGTCAGGGTGTGAAGCGTGCCATCGATGAGGGGCTCGTAAAGCGTGAAGATCTTTTCATCTCGTCTAAACTCTGGAATACCTTCCACGAGAAGGAGCGTGTCAAACCCATTGTTAAGACGCAGTTAGAATGGTGGGGCCTGGAATACTTTGATCTTTTCTTTATTCATTTCCGTATGTTTTTACTCTTAGGGATGGTTTGTGCTTCCACGTGCTCATGCTAACACTAGTTTCGTAGCTGTTGCTCTTGAATATGTCGATCCCGCCGTCAGTTTCCCAAGTGGCTGGAAAACACCAGATGGTCTCGTCAAACCTATTAGAACACCAATTCAGGAGACCTGGCAGGCGATGGAGGAGCTCGTCGATGAGGGTCTAGTTAAGAATATTGGAATTTCAAATTTCCAGGGCTCCCTGATCCTTGACTTGCTTCGTTATTGCCGCATTCGGCCCGCCGCCCTACAGATCGAGCACCACCCATACCTTGTTCAGCCCAATCTTATCCGCCTCGCCCAATCCGAGGGGATTGCCCTGACGGGATACTCTTCATTTGGCCCCGCTAGTTTCCTCGAGCTTGATTGGGAAAAGGCCCACGATGCCCCCGCTCTCTTCCTGCACCCTACTATCACGAGTATTGCTAAGAAGCACAACAAGACTCCCGCAAAAGTTCTGTTGAGATGGTCTACACAAAGAGGTATCGCGGTCATCCCTAAGAGCAACAGGCCGGCCAGGCTCCTGGAGAACTTAGATGTCACCTCGTTCGACTTGGAAGAGTCTGAGATCCAGGCTATCTCTTGCCTGGACAGGGGTCTGAGATTTAACGACCCAATTGACGTAAGTTACAACAATCTTTCACTGTATCCTGTGAGCGGCATGAATGCTTACTATTACTATTTTGTTCGTAGTACTTGGGAACTCTTCCTATCTTTGCTTAGAACGCGGCAGGAGGGAGGGATCTCGGATTTTTTTTGATTTTTTTCCTTGTTCGCTTCCTTCTCAGACATACCACCGCGTTGTGTGGGTGTAGGGATTTTCTTTTGATAGTGAGAGGGAAGTCAGCTTTTACTAGGAGAGGGGAAGCTTTGCAAGCGTTGTGAGTAAGCTTTATGGAACTCGGCACATGAAGAGTTTTTAGTCAATGGGGCCAGAAATATAGTTGGATCCCCCAGACTGCATCGGCTGCTAGGATATTGACGTGATATCTGGTCCTACCTTACCCAGCCCTACAGTGAACTCGTGTATCGTAGTGCGAATCTCCCGCACACAACCCCCACCACTTTCATGCCCCCCTCTCACTTAGCGAACATCCACGAACAAGTTGTCACCAAACCCGGCTCTCATACCGATAGTCCAAACAGACACAGGTAAGGCCCCTGCAGCGAAGGCCCCATGAACAACCTACGACTCACTCACCCTCCCACACCCAAGGATGTCTCCCACACCCATGCAACACTGACCTCCCAACAGAAAACCCCCTTCCCAGAAACCGCCAATCGAAAAAGGAGCTTATAATAGAATTCAATGAATACTACTGAAGCCACAACCTGTAGAGGTGAACCCACCTCCACAATCTCTCACTCGTCTTTCAAAGACAACCCTGGTATCCTAATCTCGTCCAATCAGCACTCGACTATACAAATCCTCTCGGCTGAACCCCCCCACCACCAAGCATCTCGGCTGGTATTTACGCGAGCTCCGGAGTGGTTCGCTTACGAGATTGTCCCATGGTGGTGGCGGGCTTTTTGTACTACTCGTAATTGAACGACGTTTGTGAAGCAAGACCATAATCGCATGACACCGAGATCCGGGCAAAAAAGGGCTGAATTTTGGCCGTATGCAATAACAGTTGTTTTCACAAACGTCATTCAATTACGAGTAAGGGCGGTTTTTGCCGGCGAGATGGATTGTTGGCGATTCGCTGGGTTTTAGATGTTTTATGCGTGGTCCTTGGAGTAACGAAAGGTTGGGGTGAATAAAGAAGGGAGGGTGTGGAATGAGGTATTTTTACTGCTTGTGTTAGGTGTGGGTTATTACTTGTTGCAGGCATTTGTCGGTTAGTTTTTGGGGCGGCGGGGAGACTGTTTTGGCGTGTCTGTTGGATTGTTTCTGGTCCTGGATTGCACTGGTGAAATCATGGGGTTGTGGATTTTGGTTTTGGTGTTATAATGGTGATACTTGATTCGAGGTTGTGTGGGTGGAAAAGATACTGTGATGTGACAAAGCGGGGTTGAATTGTACCGTATTCATTGACCCAGTGAGAAGGTCTTTGGAGTGCTTATCGATTACCTTATCCAATTTGGTTGTATTAGTACAGTTCTTATGCTAGGGGCTGTTATTTACATTACACTTGACCTGGCAGTACTGGGAGGTAATAATATCCTGGCATACAGTACTTTTTTTTTTTTTTTTGTTAAATCCGTGGTATTGTTTTTAGGTACATGTAAACCAAAGTAAACACTTCCCCCAGGCACAAACCGCTGTATTCAGAGAAGACCCCATGGCAAAGAAAGCCCACCCCCTTCAGCCAAGGGAAAAACAAGTCATCCCAGGTCCCTCTGGTGTGGAACCAACCGCAAATCCCCAACCAAAAAGGCACAAGACAAGAATAACAACCCCAATATTAGGCAGGACACTTGCCCGACAACCTAGCCAGCAGAGGCAGAAGACAACAAGAAAACCTTCCTGAACATCTCATGACATAAGAAAGACAAAAGAAAAAATTGTACTGCTACTCGCGTCCGAACCTTCATCATCTTGGGTGTAGGGCCGTCAGACAAACCCTTCCTCGCTTTTGGTAGGATTGAGGAATCCTTTTCTTGTGAATAACCATATGCCAGCCCAAGAGCAAGGCATCAGGTAAAGGTGTAGTAAACAGTCGGCAGGGCGGTGGTGCAACCAGAGGTAGTGCAATACTAGCCGTACAGTGCCAAGAAAATCCGACCGAGTTGAAATATGGAGAAGGGCCAAACCCATGACAGACTGTTGTGTCAGTAGCCATGGGATTTGACCAAGGTAGTGAGGTTTTTGTCCCTATGGCTATGGCGAGGGGCCACCGGAGGGCAGATATTGAGGTAGTAGTAGGGTACCAGCCAGTAAGGTGTGTTTATCCCACGGTAAGGCCTTTCCAGCACCCTTATGAAGCTCCAAGTTCAGGGGCGGGTCAGGATCGTGAGATTGATGTGTGGTGTTTTACCCACGCTTATACCTTCCCAAATAGGAAGGTGAAAAGCGGGGTAGGAAAATTGAGGGAAGGGAGCTTGTCCTGGCATACAGTACGAATACTCGAGCACTGTACTCGAGTACTGCATGCACACCGGTCCAATGAACCCTCCCGTCTCGGTAGATTTCTATCAAACTTTCTGGTGATGGAGCTGCACCACAATTTAATGCCGACCGGTATTATCAACCTGGGTATGGCATGATACCTACCGCTCACAGAATATACACCCATCCACTAAAAAAAAACAAAAAAAAAACAAGGCAGTATCGTAGATCTGCGCCTGAAGCCACGCCGAAGAGTGAGTGATACCGTGACAATTTAAGTATCATCACACGGGCAACCGGTTAGCCCTACGGAACACCGCTTGATAGAACGGAAGGTTACCACTCGACCAGCGTTTCCGAAACTGCTAGGAGTATCTTGGGGAAGAAAGAAAAAAAATAGATCCGGGAGCAAAGAAAACAGTGACTTATGAGAGCTTGTTTGTTAGTCGAGTTCCCGGCTAACGCTTTCTAATATACTGTATGATAGGTTCTCTAGGTAGGTTGATGAGGAGCTCCCTGAAATTGTGCACATCATTATAGTTGTAAAATATTTCCGGGGTTTCCCTCGGAGGTTCCCGTTCTTCCCTCCCTCCTTCCCTCCCTCTCCCTCCTGGGCAGGTTCTAAACTCGAGGTGGGACAAAGAAGGAAGAAGAAGCTGAGATCTGATTTCCCTAGACATAAGGATTTCGAGTTGGGAGTGCGGCTTTCTGGAGTTTTTTTTCTTTCTTCTTTTTTTCTTTTCTGGAGATATCCGAGACCAGGTTGATCCGTGGTGTCTGTCATTGGTCCAGGAAGGATCTGCGGTTGTTGGGATGGTAGCCGAGTCTGCAGATAATGTTTGAGTTTGTAGGGTTCAAGTGCTGACCAATACCGGTACTTGGAATGTCGAAGCTTGTTCTTTTCTTCTTTTCTTCTTAAAAAAGAACTGCTATTGCACACTACCTACCTTACCTGTTGTATATTTAAGCAAATGGTTCGACTTTTGGTGGTACTGTATGTGATAGCAAGTCCTTTTTTCAAAAAAGCTTCGACATTACGGGAACATGTCCAGAGCGCCACCATTATGCAACAGCTTGTAAGTAATTAAGTTAGTCTGGATAGTGCTTCCCCTCCTCCTCCCGGATCTGATTTTTCTGATTGCCAACGGGAAGATGTGTGGGTGCCCCGGATCTTAACCTTGGTGTGTACCAGTGCTCCAGTACCGTATTTTGCGTCCTAGGATTCCTACCCAGACCCTTCACAGCCACCCCCTCCCAAAATGCAGATCCCCCGGCCTGTCAGGAGGACTATATGGCTCATGAGTTATCGATTGCTATGCTCCTGGGTTCGCAAGGAGCGCGGGTGTGTTAGGTGATTCTCATTATTTGATCGCTGGAAAAGGGGCCCAATGGTATCATAGTATTTTATAACAATCTGGATATTGGGCTTACTTAGGATTTAAGTAGTAGGTGTTTTGGGAAGGGGATTTTCGGTAGGGTGGACCGCGCTTTTACAATGTGAGGGGGATTTTCTTTGCTTTAAGTTGGTGTCTTGGGGATTTAAAGAGGGTTGTGGGGGGGGGGGGGGTTTCAAGAGCCATATCCCGAGTGATGGATAGCACCATGACTGCAACGATGGTGATGATGATGCCGCAATAGCTCTGCTATTCTGTCCTGACATGTACTACCCAGCACCAAGAAACGTAATTTGGGTATGCGATATTGTCATGACCCATCAGAAAACTTGGAGAGAGAGAAGGTTCTCCTACCTGCTGAGCGCGAGGAGGAGGATCGATAAACAGCAGGGATCTTAGTTTTCGATTTATCATAGACAAATCCATGTCTTCGTGAAGTATTAGACTGTTTCCCGAAGGGGTATCTGTATAAAGAAGAGCTCAGGAATAGATGCTCTCTTTCCTGTAGAATAATACTCGCCGTAGCAAAATCACCATTTCTTGGATCGAGGTGTTGATAGCACGAAGGTTTCTTGTATGATATCTAGAAGTTCCCTCTTGTAGCCGTTCAATTATCCCTGATGGGTAACTTTGCAATATAGGGGGAGCCTGCAAATTATCTGTTAACCTCTTCGACGGCTCATAGCTAGCCTAATTCTACAAAAAAACCTCCCAAGTGGTGAAGACAAATAATGTCTCTGGTATTCTGTGATAGCACCCACCCTTTTACCACCACAAGTATCAGTGTGCGGAATAACTATCTAGTCGCCGAGGATGATCCAAATCCTGGCGTGGATCACCACTTAGGCCGGCTCCTGTCTTCAAACGTATATACCGGTATTTGCCACTTTTGCAACATAACTACAGTATACGCACTTATCCGGGAAGCCCGGAATGAAAGCAAGACGAATGCGAAGGGGGGGGACTCTTTGATGAAGAAAGGGCTTAGGAGTAAAAGACAAGAAGAGAAAGGCTAAGTAGAACATGATAGTAATAATAATATTGTCATTATTGTCATTATAAGTGGGGACTGCGGGGAGTCTAGTGTGATCGCCGAAATGCCTGGCGGATGGCTGGGGCTTTTGTAAGCTCCAGCGTAAGTGATTATTGAGCTCGGTGAATGGATGGATGGATGGATGGAGAGGGTTGAAGGGCATAGAAGGGGTAAGTAATGCCTTAGGTTACAAGGGTCAATTTTTACATGAGAATCGCAAATATTGGCGCTGTTTTTGTGTCCGGTTGGTCCTAGTCCAGGAGTGAGCCTAGAGGTTCGGCCATGTTAAGTTGCATCCATCCAGTCCCGGTACGGTACCGTAGGTATCGCCAAGTTGTGGTTGAAATGTTGCTTCTTCAATAACCGCGGATAGAGTGAAGGAATAATCACAGTAAGTTACTACTATACATAGATCGCCACAAGGGGGAGAGGGGTAATTTAGGAAAAAGGCAAAGTGGACAAAAAGTCGGAAGGTATACGGGGGAAATCGTGATTAATCTATATCTAAATGTAGTATTGTTATATAGAAGGGGGGAAATAAGAACTAAAAGGTAGAGTGAACATTGCCACCTCAACTACAAGAATGTATATCTAGACACGGCGCCGAGTTGTGCTACCATAGGATCGGGTCTGGAGGGAGAGGAAAGGGGGCGAAGGGAAGACGGTGGTGTTCACGGGGCATTGTAGACTCGCGGGAGGGAGGAGAATATGGTGTGGAGGAGGAGGGGCGGGCGGCGGTATATATTGGGGTGTTTATTGAAATGTGGAGGAAACGGCACATGGAGGTTTTTTGAAGATTAGAGGAAATATTTGGTATTGCTGGGGTTAAGTCGTGCTGGGATTTGCAGATTTGCCGGCTTGTAGTAGCTTCACTACTCCCTTGTGCCGATTCTGGGAAGCCAACGAGGGCGGTGTTTGGCCAAATATGTCTGGCATATCGGGGTTGGCGTCTTCCCGCACCAAGAGTAGCTTCGCTACTCCATCACGCCCATTCGAGGCAGCCCACGAGAGCGGTGTTCGACCACGCCCGGAACGGGATATCGGGGTTGACGTCTTCCCGCTTCAACAGTAGTTTCACTACTCCATCACGCCCATTCATGGCAGCCCACGAGAGCGGTGTTCGACCCCCCCCGTCCGGGATATCGGGGTTGACGTCTTCCCGCTCCAACAGCAGATTCACTACTCCATCACGCCCATTCGAGGCAGCCCGCGAGAGCGGTGTTCGACCATCCCCGTCCGGGATATCGGGGTTGACGTCTTCCCGCTTCAACAGTAGTTTCACTACTCCATCACGCCCATTCATGGCAGCCCACCAGAGCGGTGTTCGACCCCCCCCGTCCGGGATATCGGGGTTGACGTCTTCCCGCTCCAACAGTAGATTCACTACTCCATTACGCCCATTCGAGGCAGCCTGCGAGAGCGGTGTTCGACCATCCCCGTCCGGGATATCGGGGTTGACGTCTTCCCGCTTCAACAGTAGTTTCACTACTCCATCACGCCCATTCATGGCAGCCCACCAGAGCGGTGTTCGACCATCCCCGTCCGGGATCTCGGGGTTGACGTCTTCCCGCTCCAACAGTAGATTCACTACTCCATTACGCCCATTCGAGGCAGCCTGCGAGAGCGGTGTTCGACCATCCCCGTCCGGGATATCGGGGTTGACGTCTTCCCGCTCCAACAGTAGATTCACTACTCCATTACGCCCATTCGAGGCAGCCTGCGAGAGCGGTGTTCGACCATCCCCGTCCGGGATATCGGGGTTGAC
>Ga0307509_10000401_pt1 | contig 72662 bp, 71 predicted proteins | sample 10_EM_MG_FD_202245 | JGI IMG/M metagenome (GOLD analysis project Ga0307509, IMG submission 202245) | Populus trichocarpa ectomycorrhiza microbial communities from riparian zone in the Pacific Northwest, United States - 10_EM | ecosystem: Host-associated > Plants > Roots > Unclassified | place...
CTTCTTGTTCCGGGAGTAATGCGCTGCATGCACGTATCATATGCATTCCCACACTCCGATGATTTCCTTCATGTTTGGCTCTTCACATAAGTTCCTCCCCTTTCTCCCTCGTCTTCTTCTTCCCTTGCCCCCTTATACACTTGAGTAGGGGGGGGGGGGTGTTGACAAGAGCCGGTAAGATAGGCTGACTGAGACTACCCGCGCACGCACCCAGATTGCGCTGGGTGGTATCATAGCAGCATTTTAGCTTTTCAAAAGAAAGGGGGGGGAAAAAGAAAAAAAGGAGGGAAGCATCACAAAGGGTCACTCGACTATCCCACTCTCTTACCTTGGGCGGCTGGCGGATTCAAAATGTGAGCCTAGTGTCCCACGACCCCCTTACCTAGCGGAGGACTTGGCCTAGTGGGTGGGGAAATGGATTCCTTTGGAGAAGCCAGGTGCGTTATGGGCACTGGGGTATAATATCAAGAGTTAAGCTTTTTGGTCCTGGCTTTTAGGGGGGGTGGGGTGGGGTGGAGGTTGGTAGTAGTGGTAGAGAATTTATTTCCGCCGTTTGCACCGGCGGGGTTTTCTGGTCGTATTGCGTGTTCGTGGTATCACGATGGGAGCGGGTAGGGTAGTGTGTATATATGGATTTCGGTATGGGTTGGCGGACTTGCTGGGTGGGTATCGGTGTTCTGGATTGGGTTTTGTAGTTCTACGGTGGTGATGGCAGTGGTGGTGGTGGGGGGGGGAGGCTTTGAAACCGCATGTGGATTTCTGGGAGGGGACTTAGATTAATATTGTTGTGGTGCTGCTGGTACGGGCATTGGCTTTGTGAATTAGGTTTCTTTTGAGAGGTGGGGGAAAAAAAGGGCCTAAAAAAATAAAATAAAGGATAGATACATAATAAGATTTATATATATGTGGAGAAAGGGGCGTAGTGGAAGAGGAAGAATCATTAAATGGCCTACGTGTTGCCCTACTATGGTTCTGGGCTTTTTGAAGCGGTGTATATACACTGCTTGCCTAGATCTACTACATGATATTTGACTCTATTCGTGGTAGCAGGAGGTCCAATAATGGCGATGCTAGTCCCCCGCGAGAGGTGGTGGACGTAACAAGGGCCAAAAGGTAGATGAAGGAGGTGGCTTTGAAGGGGAGGAGGGAATGACAAAGTGGCGATCAACCGCAAGACGGGGGGTTTTGCGGGCTTTTGCCAGAGAAGAGTATCAGGACTTGCGAATCGGTTTCACATTTTAGAGGCTCCCTCATACGATTCTTGGATGCACTACGGTTTGTTCGGAGCGGTTTGCCGTCCCAGATTGACATCTCTAAATTCTGGAGGATCTTCACAACACTCTCATACGTGTTGTCGACGCCCACAGGACTGGTGTTTGGTCGGTGTTATCGGGAGTCAGGATTGGCATCCTCCTGTTCTAGTAGAGCTTTTACAATCCCCTCGCAACCATTGGCAGCAGCCCATGAAAGCAATGTTCGGCCGTTGGGATCCATTTTTGACTGCCTACGAAGTTGCGGCAGTGCTCTTGGAACCTTCCCAGCTCAGGTCTTATTATTTTATTTCCAATAGGACAGCTATGATCTCCATGATTCCAAAAAAAAAAGCGGCACTAGGAAGCTCTGTGATCTTACTAGGAAGAGGTTCCTCGCCACTATTTGACAACCCGAGTTCTGACAAAGAAGTGGATCGGAGAATATGTGCTTATCATAGCCGTCAGGAAGTTTCGGTGAGAGTAGTTTCACTCTTTCTGTGGTTTCCATTCTAGTATGTGTTACCTAGTCATAGCTTGCATACCTTGCTAAAGGAGTTGCTAACTGAACGTGATTAACTGTAGACCAAAGGTCATTGACACGCTGGAAGGTGGGGTAGGTAGGTGGGTCAAGCAAGCCTGGACATCTTCTAGTAGGGATTCTGGGAGAGAGCGGGATCTTGTGAAAGATGCACTTGCTGAGCGAGATGAACGAGTACACTCGTGACGCCGTTCCTTCACCTCCGCGGACCCTAGAGGGCGCCCTTATTGTAGTATATCAAGTGGTTGAACTGTGGGAGATGTGGTTCCTTTTGTTGTGTCATTTCGCCAGTTCTCCAGAGAAGTGAGTTTTGGACTATCTAGCGGACGGTTGGATTATTTGGCATTCTGCAGTGGTGTTTGTATAGTGAGAGTTTTCTGAGCGTTCACGCCTGTTAGCCTTTATCTGCCCTCAAGGCACGATACGACTATTTGCCCTCTAATGGTCACTCGGAATGTGATACCCGCATCAGGATTTACATACCTAGTTTGTATTTGTTTCTCTTCTATGCTTTAATTCGTGCTAGTATTGCCTTATATTTATCTTTACGGCCAAAACTTTGGGTCTAGGGGCAGATATTTACCCCCTGTCCGATTCCATCGATCTTGACCCAAGTAGGCGGGAGCCTAGGACCAATTTTAGTGGGTAAGCTATGCTTGGATTGGGAAGGTGGATGGTGCTTCTGCTCACGTCTCGGAGGCTGCTTCCAGGGTGATCTCCGCGATACCCGCTCTTAAACCATCGTCCTGATGACGGCTCAAAGACTATGCTTGGCTATGGTAACTAGAACCTCAAAGCGGGCAACGAAGTGTGCGCACCGACCAACCAGGCGGTCTGGGAAATTGGCTTCCAGGAACCAGCGAGTTTCTAGAATGGAGTGATAGCAGGAAGAATGGCCGCCATGCTATCTTGCTTTCTGAGACAATCCCGGCGTGGGCAAGGTATATCTCAAGTGTGAAATACCATATTCTCAAAGAATCATCACTAACGACCGACAACATCAGCTCTTAGGATCGACACTCTGTACTATATTGCTAGTGAGAGGGATATCGCTGTTGTGGTGCCATACTATGGCTGACTCCCTTGCCCAGCACAAGCAGTCGACACAAACATTTTAGGAATCATCTTAAAGCAGCTCTTTGGGATAGGTAAAATCCTGGGGGCACATGGGGCGGGGCTCTCGAGAGGTGAAAAGGTTCAGCGAGTGAAATCTACCATTTCCTGATCTTGTGGGAATGCTGAAGATGATATTGCCCCGATACAGTAAGGGTTTATATATATCAATATGTTAGATGAATTATATAGCTCGGAAGAGAAGGTCAGGCCTTCTCAAACCACTAAGGGATATCGTTCTGGAGTCACCTAGCGCACAGGTGCTCGTAACTAAGGGGCCCTGCGTGGGGGAGAAAATTAGAAGATATTTTAGTCAGGCGACTGTGGCATCCGATAGCCCGAACGAGGGTGACATTTCAAGATATCTCGAAACGAAGCTAGATAGGGGTGATCTGGGCCCAATGATGTAACTATTCGTGGTGATATTGCAATTAATATCGCCGGTATCGGCCGGTTGTAGATGCTATGGATCGGCTGGGCCAGCAGTGCTTGCTATTCGTAGGGTACCGGTATAGTAGTGGGAGGGGGTTTTGAGGGTTCTAAGGTAAAGCTGCGGAAAGACGGGAAAATTCGATTGATTTGTGGTTCCACGAGCCCTGCCCTCAAATCATTTCTGTGCCAAGGAAACCTTAACCCTAACTTGCACGAGAGGGAAGGAAGATGATGGCTATGTACTATCATAGTATATTGCACAAGACTGATAGGTTTTCGAGTGCGAGTAGCGAGCGCACGTAGTTTAAAGTAAGGCGATCTAAGCTAACTATCAATTTGTATAGTAGATTCCTGGATCCCGAGAGGCTCCGGGCCGTACCCGGGGAGCAAAAAGTTGGGCTAAATTAATGACCATATTTGTGGTGCTATCATAGTACATATGGATGTTTTTGGGTGCTGGGTCCGGCGTTTCAGTAGCCTATTAACCTTGGCAAGCTAGATTTGGGCCTCTTCGGCCACTTGTATGAAGGTGAGAGTAAGCCATACTGAGAGGAGAGTTTCTGCTGCATTTTTATGTGGCTGCTCAAGTTCCCTCGCATATTAGGTCTCTTGGGATAGGGGGTGAGTGGCTACTGGTATGATTGCTCTCGGTAGGGGGTTAGGTCCTACTCTTTGGAAGTAGGAGGGCTTCTAGAAGTATATGCTTTGAAGAGAGATATACTTGTAATGCGTGCGCTAAGCGAGATCTCCGTCTTGGGGTGGGTAGGGATGAGCTGGTAACCTATGGCGGCTCCTATCGAAGCTGGTAAACGTTCGGTAAGGTAACGGAAGGGCATGGTGGGGGATCGTAATCTAAGGGGCGCTGGGTGGTGGTTCTTTTAAGGAAGGTGCTTAGGAAATGACTTTCCTATATCTCCTCATGTCTTCTTATGGTAAAGATGGCGCGTTCCTTGAGATGTTCATAGCTCCTCTCCATTGATTATTATTCCGTGAATCTCTATATAATATGATACTCTATATGATACTTGTCCCAGGGAAGAGGCCTCCGAAAACAGGGATTTACAGAATATTCCGTATATATTGCTAATGGCCAGTGCGTATCTGAGAGCCCATACACGTCCTCAACTCCCGTTTTTGGATACTTCTTACCTGGGACGAGTAGTAGGGTAGGTAAAAGCAACCTGATCCTGTGGGCACACAGAGAAAGGATCAGAGTGCCATAAGCTACTTCAAGTGGAGGGCTAATGCGAACTAATCCCTCAGGGCTACCCGTTAGCCATGAAGCCTTAAGCCTCTGCCGAATTTGGGAGAGCGCATCAAGATCGAGGCGGGATGTCAGCATTATCGATTTCGAAAAGATCGTCGGTACTGTAATTTCTCGGGGTTTTTTTTGCCCATCGCAGTTTTCCACGACCTACAGTACTTGTACAGTACATTCCTTCGTTCAACTATGGACTTTACCTCTTTCGGTTAGAGAGCCAAAATGAACTCTTACAGTGGCATCGGGGAAAAATTAAAAAAACTGAGGGAAAATTGGGAAAGCCGAAGGGCCACGGACCGGCGGCCTTGGAGAAAATGATGATAAGATGGGACCTGCGGGGTCTTCCAAAATCCTCCAGCGCTCGAGGGACTTCTACCAACACAACATCACCAAGGTTTTTTTTGATGAGGATGCGAGCTATTATGCTGTGGTAGGATCTATCATGCCTTGAGTGGAAAGTATCGTAAACTTTGAGCCGAGTAATACCCAGAGTTTTCTGATAACTGGAGGCTTGCTTGGGTCGGGGGAGGGGAGGGGTGCCGGGAGTTGGACCTTTTTGCCCCTTCGGGGATCTTTGCGGGGGGGGGGTGGGGCTTACAGTGCGGATCCTGGGAGTTTGTTATGGGGTCGTTTGAGGGGTTCGAGGGGCTGTAAGGTATAGCATCATAGGCTCCTTCGTGTATGTAGAATATCCTGTGTGGAATCGGGATATGGGTTTTGACGAATGAGGTATAGTAAGAACTCAAATAATCAAACCTCGCCCTAGGACTTTGGAGTTGCCTTTTCTGGCAAGCTCCGGGAGTTTTTTCTTTCCCGTTTTAAGCCGGGGCTAAAGCAGTTAGTTTTCGGAGTGCTTTCGCCCCCCCTAGAAGGAGTTTTGGACGTCTTAGCGCTGGGTTCAATTGTTCGAATTCCTACGATGGTGATGTCCTAGAAGAAGAAGTGTGGCTTATAATGGATGGTGGGAGTTGATGTTTTGGAAGGCTCCGGTGGCAGAGGCTTGGCATGTGGTATCCTAGTATAAATAAATATCGCACTGTATTAAATTTTGTAGACTGGAGCTCTAGTAGGCAGGCGCCTAAAGTGTGGGGGTTGAAATCGCCCTCTTCTGTATGGGTAGACATACAGTATTGGACTACTTAGTTTAATTAGGGAGGCCGAATTTGTCGGGATAGAAGTCCCCTTGGATGTAAAAGCACTTTAGGGTGTTCGAAAGGAGAAAAAGGAATACCGGTAATAGAGCAAGCTTTTCTAATAATCGTCCAACTCAAAAAACCTGTTTAGCCTCTTCAGACAGAAATAGGATAGTAATAGTTTCGGGCATAACTTACTCCGCAGTCTTATTCTAGCACATCACTGCACCGAGCCCAAGGTTCTAAATCGTCTTCCTTCTGAATTTGTGTCCTGTGCTCTCCCCTCATCCGTGGTGCCCGGGATGCAGCATCTAAAAGCACTATGTTAAGAGCCAAACCATACTCCTCCTCCCGCCGTCTTCGTAAGGGCCTTCAAAGCGACAACCTCAGTGGGGATCCCTTAAATCTTGTTTTGGTTGTCATAGGTAAGTTAGACCCTTAAATTAGGAGCCTTTTTTTTGAAAAAAGGGAGGGAGAAACAAATAGTATCATATTGTGCGTTAATCTCCTTTGCTAGATTACAGTACACCTTTCACAAGCACAATATGTGTGTGTAGGGGGGTCGGTATGGGTTCGGGATTATCCCGGGGTTAGAGGTTGTGTATAGGGCTTTGGTGGTTTAACGGGGTTGAATTCGGATGGGCGAGATGTGGGGCACTACGACCTTGGCTTTTGTCTTTTGGCCTGGTATACTCGAGTACCGGGGGATGTGGTAATATTGAAGGCGGATTATTGACGGGAGCCTAGGCGATGACAATGCCGTGGTTGGGAGGAATGTGGGGGTATAGTGGGAAAAGGTTGAGATGAGGGAAGGATTTAGTATGAGAGTTATGGAGTTTTATTGGTGTCGGGATTTAGTGCCGGATCCTGTAGATAGGGAGGGGTTCTCTCGTACTTGCAACGAGAGTCTGCTCCACCGTGCGCATTGTGTTGCTAGAGGGAGTAGGATGAATGGTGGTGTGAGAATATCATTGTCGTGCGGACTGGGGGCTCGGTTGGCTTCGTGTGGTATTATAAAAATGTAAAAGACCAAGAGCCGCTAACCCACCCAAAGTAATTCTCCAATAATCCCATGCTAGACCAATGCCTAATCCCTTGCATTGGTTTGGTTAACTATCCCTTGGCCTGTCTGAAACAATTAAATTCGTAGCCAGGCGCTCTAAGGCCTGGTTTGGTAATGGTTAACAGGGCTTGGTCAGAGACTAGGATTTTGGGTCCTTTGGTGCGAAAACGACTTAGCGCGCTAGGCGAGTTTAGGTATTGTCAGTCGATAACAAAGCTTAGCCTGGCTGGCTCGGAGGTTGGCTGTTTTAGGTAGACCAAGGAATAGGGTCCCGGGATTCCTTGTCCTTATTCCACCTACTGTAGTTTTCTAACTATGTGAAATCTTTTTAGTAGGACCTGAAAGGGGTGTGCACCAACGGCCCTCTTCGCATGGATGCCCAGAGATTTTTGTCCCAGGCAAGAAATATCCAAAAGCAGGGGTTGAAGATTCGTACTCAAGTATGGGTGCTCGGATATGGATTGATCTTTTGTAATATATTGTGAGCTCCTGTTTTCGGATACTTCTTACCCAGGACCAGTAATGGACACTATAGAGCTCAATCTCGCTTGTGCTGTGCCTGGAATTTTGTTTTGCTAGGCTGGTGAGTGATGGGAAATGCATTCCTGAGCGGGTACGGTCCCAGAATAAAACTAACGGGCTTGCCTTTCTTGCGGAGAAAAGGAAGTTGTATGATACGACTGGCCGTGACTCTTCGCTACTTTGCATATGAAATCGATCAAGGGCATTACCGTGCGAAAGGCAAACATATAAACTCCAGATACCTTTACTTGAACCTTTTTTTTCTCCAGCAATTCGCTAAAGTTCGCACATAAAATCAGTATGAGACCCTCACTCTTTTTATGTGCCTCCGCCTTCTGCCAGCTAGCCTTCTGCCAGCTAGCAACAGACTTCGTGCACCCAGGCCTCCTCCACACTGCGGAGGACTTCACCCGCGTAGCCTCAAAAGTCGCAGCGCAGGCTGACCCCTGGTATGCCGGCTACCAAAAACTCATCGCAAATTCACACTCTCAAACTAGCTGGGTAGCATCGCCGGTGCCTGTGGTCTACAGGGGCGTCAACCCCAAGGGCCAGAACTACGTCAAGTTCTACAGAGACATAGCTGCCGCGTACGCCCTCGCACTGCGCTGGAAGATCACCGATGACGTGCAATACGCTAAAGCAAGCGCAGCCATCATTGATGCGTGGTCGAGCACCCTGACAGAAATCGGCGGCTCAGCCGACAGGTTCCTCGCATCGGGGCTCTATGGATACCAGATTGCCAACGTTGTCGAGATACTCCGCGACTACCCTCAATGGACCGGATTTGAAGCTGCGAAGGATATGCTCGTCAACATATTCTACCCCATGAGCCATAATTTCATAATGAACCACAACGATGCCCGCGTGGACCACTATTGGGCAAACTGGGACCTTTGCAACATGAACAGCATCCTTGCTATCGGCGTCGTGGCAGAGAACAAGACCATTTTCAACGAAGCTGTCCGCTACTTTTACAACGGGGCTGGAAATGGCGGCATCACCAAGGCTATCTGGAAGATCTACGAGGATGTCGACGGGCAGGATTTGGGACAGTTGCAGGAATCCGGACGAGATCAGGGACATAACATGCTGGTCGCTGGTTTGCTAGGAATCTTCGCACAGATGGCGAGTAGTCAGGGCATCAACCTATTCTTGTACCTCGACAACCGTATCCTCAAAGGGGCAGAGTACGTCGCAAAGTTCAATCTCGGATACGATGTTCCCTACACGACATATGTCAACCGTGACGTTACTCAGACGGTGATCAGCAATAATAGCAGGGGTGGTATAAGGCCGATTTGGGAACTCTTGTATAACCGCTACGGCAAGATTATGGGGCAGAATGTCAAGTACACTCAATTGTATGTAGAAAAGGTTAGGGCAGCTGGGGGCGGCGCAGAGGGAGGGGGTGGGGATTATGGCCCAAACAGCGGCGGGTATGATCAATTGGGGTATGGAACTTTGATGTATTCGGTGTAGGAAATGAGCTAGGGAGCTCAGTCAATTTGGAGAGAGGAGGGAGAAGGGGGTTTCCACGGGGAAACATGTCCCTAGTCAATCGATTAAAATGTTTTGTGCTCCGAGTGAGAATTTATGAATTAGTTAATATATGGTCCTGGATGCCAGGAGATTAAGGGGCTGTTTTGCATGACATTTTTGTGGAATTTGGGTGGCTACAAACTATGGTTGCACAACCATGGCTGGAGGAACTCATACCCGATGTTAGATAGGGTCAAAAGAATTGGTGCTAGTTGCTTCAAACCATTGTTTGTAATTCACGTCTACCAAACAGTCCTGTAGTTATGATACAAACGATGGTTTGGGCATCCAAATATGTCACGCCAAATAGGCCTTTAGCTCTTTGAGCTATATACTGGGCTGTTCGGCTCGTCGTCTTCTGGGCCGCTCGTTACCCAGAAACTGATTTTGAGATGATAGTGTTTGGCTTCTCATTTCGAAAGCACCTCCTAAAATGATGCCTGTCAAAGTGGGAAAGATGTTGAGCGGGTTACGGGAGGCGTTTCGGGAAGGTTTCGTGAAGAGTTTACAGGGAAAATGTTTGGCAAATGGGTGCTTGCGATACTCATTTTGTGATTTTTCCTCACGGGGCAGTTTTGTAGATGATCAGTTACAAAATGCATTCCGCAATTTTTCTCAAGTGTGTTTTTGGGCGAATAACAGTTCAAACGAGGGTGAGTCAAATAGCCTCTGAATTTTTTGCGTACGATACATTGTTGTCTGGCGAATAGCTGGTATCGTGCACACCGTCTGGTGCTCTGCAGGCCTGAGGGTGCAACACAGACAAACGGAATTTTGTGCCAAATCTTTAGTTGTCCTGTAACTAAATTACTTCTCTTTAGGGCCCGGGGCGGGACTCCTTTTGAAGTTGGCGGATTGACTGTCCTTGCTACAGTCTCAATCTTGACCTTCCCTTCACTAATCTCTCCTGCCATCTTCCAGTATCTCTCCCGACCCTTTACCGTGGCAGCTCAATGATTGTGCCCTTGATATGCCCTTGGTGTTGCCTCTCCTGGTATGATATGATCTGTTGTATTTACTTTCTTGGTTAGGTGAAGGATTGGGTAGTTTGGTTTGATCTGTTCTCTCTCCTTAACCCAACGGAAGGATTATAGAGGCCTTGGCGTAGGACCCGTTTATCAGAGCTCCTACAGTATTTCATACTTATAGGTCTCCTTAGATAGGGTAAGACCGGTCTGTGTAATGGCATCTGGAAAGACCAGGCCGACCTACAGCCAGGTAGACTCACCGTTCGAGCAATGAAAGCCAACGAGTGACATTACATGATTCTGTCTCTGGCCTTGTGAAATTGTTTCTCACCAATTTGTTTCACTTTTGTCTGATTTTGTAGCGATTCTTGGATTTAGATCTGTACAGGGTAATGGGATACACTATTTAATAGAGGGCAGGGTACTTTGTAGTATGCAGAATGACAAAGGTGGAATTGGAAGTATCCAGATTCACCGCATGAGATGAAAGTTTTAGTCAATGGAAAAGAATCATTGGGTGGGATTGCTGTGGAGAGGGAGGAGCATCTGGAATTATTATCAAGAGGGAGAGGAGGGAGGATGTGAGGACAAATAGAGTTTAAGGTGGCCCGTTTGGGGCTATTCAAAAGGGGCAAATTTACTTTGAGATATCTGTTTTCTAACTTGATAGGGGAGTTGGAAGAACTGCTAGACGTCCTACTTTGTCACAAAAAGAGAGATTTGAAGTATCCACTTTCCCGAATTAACATACACAATACCTAGGGAAGCATTCCCTGATTGGTAAGCTTGTAAATCAATCTCATGGTCGAAAAGTATAACTGTATGATAAGTTATTGGTGTATCTAGAACTTTTGGCCTCCCAAAAATCGTAATATAATATTATTATGTCATAGTGTTTTCCATTTGGTCCTCTATGAATATTGAACAATAGGTGGTCTTAGGGCGTTTAAGAGGACATATATTATAAAATAGGTCTATCTTCTTGTGCTTGTGCTTGTTTGCTCGCGAGAATGTCGTCTGGGCATCGGTTTGCTGTTTTGGCTTCAGGCTTGAGCCCTTACTATTTTAGTATGATATCATAACCTAAAAGGAAATACAATGGTTGGTGGGAAAAAATGCCCCCCACAGTGGGCGGGCGAGCTCTCTTCCTTTGCTACCTCTTACCACTTCTATCCTAACACTCCCATCCTTCTCAATCCCTCAATCACTGAAACTATCAATACCTTCTGAATCCTCTTTCTATCATACCTTATTATCTTCAAACACCACACCGATTACATCTCATATCTCGTAATCGGCTCTTATTGCTTTATAGCTCGTTCCCACCCCCCACTCATACTTTCCTCTTTTCTCCTAATTCATTTTCTCCCGGTTTTCTTTTCTACTATCATTCTTTTTTTCTCAAAGAAGTAAGTGTTTATCGCAGTTGGGAGGCCATATAGTTTACGCCCCCTGTACAATTCTTGCATTGTTGTGGGTTGCCAAACTTAACTGTACGCCTGGCCAAATGACGATGGATACGCGTAAACTTCAAAAGCGCACTAAGATATCAGCCTCTGCCGTCTATTCTGGAGGAAATTCCTGTCCGGTCGAGGCTTTCGCCGGTGCTTAGGTGTACGGTTAATTTGGCGACCCGAAATACTTTCCACCTGCTAGTGAAATAACGATTGAACTCGCTGACAGGTCTTTCAAGGATGTCGATTTTCACGCCCAGCTATATCCAATCAGCCAGGAGCTTAGGCAAACCGCTGATTGTTTTTGCGTACTCCTTGTTCGTCCTGATGCTTGTGTTTATGGGCATACATATTACCAGTTTATTCGACCCGGCCGACTCTATCTTCTTCGAACCCTACGCCAATGCGCCGGTATCTAGAAACATTGGTTACTCCACATATATGCTGGCCGACCCGCCGCACCAAAGCTCAAACGACAATTACCCTAATACCGGGGGTCCTGGGCCACTGTCCTGGACCAATATTGGTCAGAAGGCGGTAGGCATTATGCAAAGCACGGGGGGCTCAGAATTCTGGCTGTTTGGGGTCCTGCTGTCGGCTGTGAAGATGATTTTTATTGCAGTTCTGGTGGTAGCTTGTGGGGACCATCTCTCAGCTTTTATTTGGGGAATGGGAGAATGGATGGAGTGCAGAAGGATGGAGTGTCTTTGGCTGATCGATTTTAATCTGTGGATCGTGACGGCACTGGAAATTGTGGTTTCTTACATCCCGGAAAAGAGGATGGCGGAGGATGGCGCTCGCAGAGCTAATGTCACCTTTCCTACTACCCAGGAGGAGCTTTCGGGTGCGGCCAAAGATCCTCTTCCACTTGACGAGCATACAGAGTGTGTTCAGGAAGATTTGAAACCCGACCTGGCTTCTGTCCCTGAGAAGCTGTCTGAGCCTCTAACTCCTATCCGGTCCGCCAAACCTCCTTTCCCAAGAACAGACACCTCTCGCAAACCTTTCGGCTTGGGTATAGACGTTCCTAGGAGGAACTATGCCCCGATCACCATGCCTGCATCCCTAAATTGGGCGGACATAATGCGGCGCAAGAAGAAGTCTGCAGGCGAAAGCACCAAATCTGCTACTCACATCATGGAAATAGAAGAGCTCCAAAGTTATCTTACGTAATACCCAGTCTCCCTCCCAAAAATCTATAATTAAACAGCCTCCTAGCTCACCCGAACACCTCCCCCCCCTGGACAGATACTGATTAGTGGGTTTTGTATGAGGAAACGAGCGGTGGTCAAGTAGTCACTGTTCATCCAAGTAAACCACTTGAAAGTCTCTTATCTGGGTTTAGCTGTCTTGGCGAGGGGTGTTTTGGGTGGCTTGGGAGGCTGCCTATGCCCGAATCACGGAAAGTGGTGTATGCTAATAGCTTGTGCGCGGCAGTAGGGATGACCAGGGATTAGTTGCGATGCTTAGTTCCGCTAGGCTGCTTTTCGAAGCTTCCGGAGCTGGGACAGCACCAACTATTAAGCCAATTACTCTTGTTTCTAAAGTTTCCTCTCTTCGGTCAACAGACATCCCGAGCCGGTCTAGGAAGGAGCATACTGGTGTTTCTGAGGCGCGCTATGAGGCTGGTATTAGATCCGGCCGGCAGAGGCCAGTAGAGCGAAAGCAGGCTCAGAAAGATAAGCCGGAGTTTGAGAACCGCTTTGCTGGCGCTCTTGTCAGGGGGGTAGAGGAGATGCAACCTTATTATGTGTGAGTACCAGCCCTTATTCAGAAATTAAATAGATATATGGTGTAGTATCGCATTGCCTAGTATGGGGGAGCTTCAGTTGCGCGGTAGCTCAGAAATATAAAGCCCGTCCCTATGATAACCTGCTGATATATTTCTTCCTAACAGTGAACTTGCAGAATCCGAGTGCGGGGCTGAGCTAGAAGATAGCGAAAGCGTGCCCGCAATTCTTGATAGCGCTGGCGTAGTTTCTGAAGCTCAAAAGCTAGATACTACCTTACCCCCGAGTTCCCCTGGTTTCAATGTTCCTTCTGAAGCTCAAGAGCTTATCATCCTACCGCCTGCTAGTTCCACCAATGTTCAAGTTTACGAAGGACAAAAGCTAGAGGCCACACCCCCTATCTTTCCTCACGTAATTTCTGAAGCTCTGCATATCCGGCAAACTAAACTAGAGAGCCCTCTCAAGAAGGAGAATTGGGGTGCTTCCAGCGGAGGCTGCAGACTTTCCCCTAAACCTGGTAAACTGAGAAAAGGAAACCTAAAGCGGGATCAGACAAAGGAGTTTGTGGATGGAAAGGTATATGATGCCCCTGGCACTAGGAAGACGAAAGATCTTCCACCTAATTTTACGTAAGTACCTAGTCCTCTTTCTAAAAGATTGTGAGATGATATCGCATTGCTTCGCGTGGTGGAACGTCAGTTACGCCCGATGGCCGAGAGGCAAACGGTCTGTTCCTCGCGGGCTATCAACTGAATTGAGCTGGGCGAAACTGCCAATAATAGCAAGATTTCTGCTGCATACTTTCTGCCCCCCCCCCCCCCTAGCTATGCCCGTCAATGCGATAACGAAACCCGAACTATACAAAGTAGTGACCTATGCTAATCAATCCACAGAGGAGAAGAGCCCAAGGAGAATCTACTAGACGGCGGGAGTGTTCTCACTCTTCTTGATACTGTCCGTCCTACTCTAGAAGCTAAAGTGTCTGAGAGCGCGCCGTCTGCTAGTTCAGTTAGTGTCCAAGTTATCTCCAGAGCACCTATAGCAGAAGGTATAACACCCGCTAGCGACACTAGTGCTATTGACGCCGCCTGCCCAGCCACTGATGCTCCAAAACCAGAGATTCCAACCCCCACCATTCCTCCTATTGCTATTTCCGAAATTCTACTTACTCGCCCGGCCAAATTAGAGAACCCACTCAAGAAGAAGAGCCATAGCACGAGGAGATGTGACCTTTACCTTAGGTTGGGCCGGCATAGGCAAGGAGACCGAAAGCACGACCAGGCCAGGAAGCTTGCAGTTGAAAACTTTGCTGCCACTCATACCAAGGGAATAGAAGAGGAATGGCAGATAAGTTTGCGACGCAAAAGGGTAAGACAAATCCTCCCCGGTGTCATTTACTAGTTGGGGTGGGTGTACAGACTGGGGCTAGAATTCGGGGATTGCGGCCGGCCCGAGAAAGCAAAGAATACTGAATGACGAGAACTCTCTGCTCCCTCTACTCTAATATTTGCCAAGATTTCTGACTTCTAACCTCCGGCTCTCCATTCTGGATGGGGCGGCGTCACGCTGTTATACTAAGTACTAAGTTTACTGACTTTTTCCTTGTTTCTTGGTCCACCTGTAGGCCCACTTTTCTACTCTGCTTCTCCGGAATCGCCACCGAATTACTAAGAGAACGGAGATTTCTACCATGTCTCTCTACGAGGGCTGCTATACTGTTCAGAGGGTTGTGGATGTTTGTCAGCAATACAAAAAGAGAGTCCAGGCTCGCATTCAGAGGGTTCCGGAGGAATTCTGTAGTGATGCGATGATGCTGGATCAAGAGATCCCAGCGAGGCAGCTAACCAGATATGCGGAATGGGTAATGTCATCGAAGACGCAGATCGCGGGACGGCACAAGATGCCAGAGGCGAGAAAGCATGTCACCCCACAGTGGAGGAAGAGTTTGAAGAAGAAAAGGGTAAGTTTAACCCCCCCCTAAAGACTTGATTTCATAGCGGGAACTAATATTCTATTCCGCTCAATGGCAGGCGCGATTGTATTCCACAAAATCCATCTTGAAGTCCCATTATCGCAGGCCCAAAGCCAGTCCTCCCACAAACCGGCTTCCGCTTGGTCAAAAATCACATTACACCGCCCGGAGGGCCCTTGATATCCACCAACGAAATACCCAGAGGGTTAAAGCTAGGATCAGGAGGATAGGGAACGCCTTGCAGACTGGAACCCCCGAAAACTTGGATTGTGGTTCGGACCCTAACCTGTTACTGGACCCGGAGGAGAGGCTGGAGAACCTGATGAAGGGGATCTCGTCCGATAAGAATGAGGTAGAAACAGAAACAGCGGTAGCGAACGATGCCGCATCTTCTGAACCTGCAACTACCTCACCTTCAGCTAGGATTGGCACGGAACTGAGCAGTCTGAACAACACCATAGCCCCCAAGAAAGAAACCTGCACCTCAACGTCAGGTAGAATAGGTGTAGCGATGCAGAGAGAGCAAGAGTCGGCACTGTCAGAACCAACAAAGCCAACAACCCTTTTCGTCACCTCCACCATCGTCAAAAACCCGCTAAAATACAAACCAAGGCTAAAAGACCTTGCCCTGGCGGCCAGCAAAGTGAAGGAGCACGAAGAAACGAAGTACCCTATGGGCGGCTTGACCGGGGAAGAACCAAAATGGGCCTCAGGCCCGGGGGGCGGAAGCGAGGTCAGCGGAACTCTCTCACCATTGGCTGTCCCTCCCGAAGAGACTGCTACCAACGCCTCGGGCGCGACAGACATCCGGCAAGATCCCACCACCATGGATATGGATGATGAATCCACGGATACCTCCCGCCTCACCCAAATTGACACAAAACCGCTCGTTCCCCCAGTTAGCCCTAAGGATATGGAGAAGAACCGGAAAGCGGAGGCAGCGTGGGAAAAGCTAGTGAAGAAGGGGTTTATCAAGGAAAAGGATGCTAGGAGGTTCATGGTGTGGAGAAATTGATTTCACTTGCGGGGCACTGTTGAGGGTCGGTTTGTTTTCTTGAGTCTTTGCCTTAATTCTTAATGTTTTTATTATTATTCTTATTATCATCATTCTGCCCCTCCCCCTCCTACTATCATTATTATTACTACTACTGCAACAACTACAACTACTACCACCCCCGCTATTATTATTATCCTTACAAATATCTTACTCGACTCAATGTTATGCCCTCCAGTATGTATTTATATAAAAAAAACTTGTTTTCGTATCATTTTGGCTCAGCTCGCTGCACGGCTTGTGTTCACTAGACATAGTACTGTATGGCACGGCTCGTACCATATCTTACGCTGTATGAATATGCCCTCTGGTGATAATACGAGGATTTTATTAGGTTTTGTACCCCTCGTTTATGCGGTCTATTTCTTCCCAATTGGGGAGGGGGGGTGGGGGACACACTAATAGACATTTATGGGCTCGACACATCATGGTGATAAAAAACTAGTTTATTCACTTACAGCTGTTCTATATACAAAGGCCTACAACTGAATTGACCCTTTTATCTACTACCATTTCCTCCTCCGTGAGTTATTCCCTATCCTTACGTTTAACTCCAAAAATCCTGCGAGTGAGCATCTGTGATCATATCATTTGACGCGAGTGACCGGACGTGATTCGGTATTTCCCGGGGGGGGTAGCCTTGCTGGCGGGTATGTTTTTTTCTTGGAAGAAGGACGCAAGAGCAAGTGGCCACAGGAGTGGACGCCGACCCTTGAGATCTCGAGGAGGGATCTTTGCTAGTTCTCTCATTGTCGTAGCTCATAGCACGTTTAGTTTAGGCCGTTGGGGAATTCTGCAAGGACCTGTGTCACTCTATGTTTTCAAATTTGGTATAAGTCCTCCTTCTCCCTACTTGTTGCATAGCAATTAGTAGACTCTATCGTGATTTATCGCAAGTTCGGGAACTCTCCTAGACACAAACTGTGGTGCTAACTCCTTCGTCTCCTATCATGTCATACTTTTTCTACTTCACCTCCGCTCATCCACCCCGAAGCCTACCATCACTACACACCACCTCTACCACCACCGCCGCTGCCTCCGCATTGCTTCTAGTCGCGTGCCCGGGACTCACTCTTCTCTAGCGCTTTCCTTCCACTTTTCACTTCCCAACACAATTCTTCACTTTTAAACTTAATCCTCCCTCTTCCACAATTGACAAAGATACCGGAACTCCCTCCCCTTTCCACCTCGATCAATTCTGATTGTTAGTACGCTAACATTTACCCCGATTCCACCCGATTCCGGTGTGCTCCCATAAATAAAAGGTCCGCCTCGAGCTCCTACATGAGTTAAATCCCTCACTCACCCCCAATACCTGTGAAGGTCAGGCGACATTTCTCCCCTTTTATATATATATATATACAGAGGTATCAGAATTACGAGCAGTAATCCCCAACATAATTCCCCTACTGTTAAACCCGCCGGACGAGAACAATTGCCACTGTTACTGGCTAAACTCGGGGAGAGAGTTTGTATTTCAGTGAGAGTAAAGCGATTATTCGGAGAACCTATATCTCATTTCCTTTCTAGCCACACTGACCATCGCTCGCACAATTACTCCCGACAGGGTAGAAGAAGAAGGGTTGATTCAGCGAGATTTATCCTTCACAGGCGTTGCAAATTTGTGAAACCGCCGGCCACAGGAAACCGGAAAGGCATATGGGCTGGTCACTTGTCTAAGAAATGAAGGGAGGGGCTGAGAAACAACGATTTGAGACACAGGATAACCCCAATTCTTCACTCCCTCCCTCCCCGAACCCCTCCCTCCCTCGCTCCACACTTTCGTTGTGCCCCAATCTGGTAAAATTTTGAACCAATCTTTTCTCACGAGTGCACTGGCACAAGTTCGTGGTATTGTTGAAGGTGTCGATGAGTGGCCACTCCGAGTAATGGATCCAAGCATCCAGTTCCCCCAACTCTGGGCTCCTGGAGGAGTGGACAAGCATGTGCTGTAGGCGAAAAACAAATTTCCTGTTCGCTTGGGTGACGAACAAGACTATAGGGTCTTACTTAAACATAGTCGGCAGGAGTTACTAGTGGCTAAAGGGCCGTATGAGCCCGCCGTCATCCCCTTATATGGCTGTCTTTCTAAAAGGGGGGTACTCTTAGTCATACGGGTTGAGAGGCCATGAACGCTTGGGATTATTGATCCTTCGGATAGTATTATATTATATACCTTAGTAAATGCGGGACATTGCTTTCCAAATCTCAATCAAAAGGGAATTCAAGACGGCGATATTTCCCTGTTTTGGGAAACACCAGTTTCCGGTACGCTACGTTACTGTGCTCTAAAACCAAAAACCTGGCTTATGGTCGTGGGAAATGGCTTTCAAAAAACGGCCGAATTTGTGTTCCCCAAGTGTTTGCATCACCCGAGAAATCTCTGGCCGTTAATAGTGTATTCCGCTAGCTACGAAAGTACATTTACCCGACGACTTTAGGCTACTTAGCTGTGAGATTGGATAGCTTAAGAGGGAGGTCCGGGATTGGTATATAGTAAAGGAATGGTAGGGAAGCTGGAATGGCTAGGCCGAAGGTCTAGGCTATCTACAAAAGGAGTGACTAAACTAGCCTAAGTCGTTTCTGCCTCACTACTACCGATAGTACTTTATCCCTGCTAATACTTATGTACTCCGCTACCCAGAGGTGCAAGGGATTGGTAAACTAACGGTATAGTTGATTTGAAAACCCTAACGAATTGTATACACAATCGTCTACGATTAAGAAAATGAACAAATGCACGCTTGAGACCAATTGACACCCTCAATTTGTTTCCTGTGTCGAGAGCCTGCTAGCTAGGCTCCCTCCCCTCCACGCATGTTTTGGATCTTGAATATTTTTGACTTTCCTCTCCTCATCCGGCTCGCCATAACCTCCGCCGCCGGGGGTATGGACGATGATCCTCTCTCCAGGTTTCATCGCAGCGGTATTCTTTCCACCGAGATTGATTGGGCGTTGGTCATCACCACGAATCCAGAGATTGAGTCCACACTTGGCTTCTCCGCCGCCATTCATGCCATATGGGTGGTAGACTCTCCGCTCTGAAAGGATAGAGACTTGAACTGGAATTCGGAATTCGATATCTCTGGTCACTCCATCGCCGCCGCGATGCGCACCAACACCGCCAGAGCCCTTGCGGATAGAAAATTCACGGAGGATGACAGGGTATCGGCGCTCAAAGACTTCCGCATCAGTGATGCGAGTGTTTGTCATATGTGTATGAACTCCCGAGGTTCCGTCCCAATCGGGCCCCTAGAGACTAGTCAGTCGTGGATTCAGAGTATCGTAATATGGAAACTTACTGCTCCGCTGCCACCGGCAATTGTTTCATAGTAGCCAAACCCCTTGACATGGTCGCCGCCATCTTGGCTTCCACCATATCCGAACGTAAGATTGTTGCAATCACCTTGACTAGCCGCGCATGCTTTGAATGCTTTCAAAACCACATCTGTGATGCGTTGGCTCTATTCACGAAAATTGATTAATGACGAAGTGAGAAGAGCCAAAGTAGGAAACATACCGTCAAGACATTCCCACCCACTACCGCTGCGCCATCACTCGGACTTAGAAATGAATGCCTCGGGATCTTAACATGCACTGGCTTTAGGCATCCTTGGTTTAGAGGAATATCCTGCGAGATCAAACACCGCAGACAGTAGATGATGGCCGAGTAAGTGACTGCCTCAGGGGCATTCATATTCCCGTACATCTCCGGTCCAGTGCCCTCAAAGTCGAATTCCGCCTCTCCCTTCTCGGGGTCGATTTCAACTTTGAGGCAAATCGGGCTTCCGTCATCCATGTGCTCTTTCGCTACGAGTTCTTTGCCCTCAAATCTCTTGTAGACGCTCTTCAGCAAATTCCTTACCGAGGCCTCAGCATTGTTCTGGATGGAGATCATGTAGAATTGGACAACGCCCTCGCCGTAGTCCTCTATCAGTGTAGAAATTAGGTTGATTCCCTTCTGGTTTGCTGCCACCTGAGCCTTAAGGTCATTGATATTGTCCGCAAGGCATCTTGTACCACTGCATCCAGAATACTGCGCAGGTTCCTCGAGAAGGAGCTCTGTTATTCGTTCCTCATCAAAGCGGCCTTCAGATACCAACTTTTCCGACTTGATAGCTGCACCTTCCTGATAGAGCTCACGGGAGTGGGGTGGCATGGATCCGGGAAGAATGCCACCAATATCCGCGTGGTGGGCTCTTGATGCCACGTAAAATATGATCCTATCGCCACTAAATGCGGGAGTGATGACTGTGATGTCTGGAAGATGGGTACCCCCGAACTCGGGATGATTCGACACAAGAACATCGCCCCTCTTGAGCTTGCCTTTCCAGATAGCCGCTTGAGTTCTAACGCAAGTCGACATACTGCCCAAATGCACAGGCAAGTGGGGAGCTAGAACAATTAGCAAAATAATTTCTGGTAAGGAAGAAATGCCTACCATTGGCAACCAATCCACCATCTTCATCGAATAGCGCACAACTGTAGTCTAGTCTCTCCTTAACATTGGTACTGACACTAGTCTTTTGCAAAGCTCTTCCCATCTGCTCGGCAATTGCCATAAACCTGTGTGCAAAGATACTTAACATGATAGGATCTACATCCTTCGTGCTTATCTTTCGTGGTCCCGCTTGCTGCTCATCCGCGTCACCAAGATTAATTACTACGTGGGTTTCAATAACTAGCGCCGTGGCCCCCGGCGTAACCACAATAGTTTGGGTCCCATCAGCTAGTATAGCAGGTCCTTGAACCTTTTCGCCAACAGTGATATCGCTGAGCCGGTAAAGTGGAGTTTCCCGCCGGCCCCCCTCAAAGTACACATTCTTGATGCTGTGGCGTTTTGACTGATCAACTGGGGTAGGGTTGATTGTTTTCAATTGTTGATCGACTGTTTTCTCCAACCCCCGGAAGCTCTTTCCGATCCCTCTAACACGAATATCGTCCACGATGATGTCTCGGTTAGGAAGTGTGAAGCCAAATTCTTGCTCATGCTGCCTCACAAAAGCCTTGCCAAATTCATGTTCTTCGCCATCGAATTCCCCCTTTTGGGGGCGGACAGCCATGAGAGCTGACTCGGTTCCACGATACCTCATGTTTAGGTATTCTTCATGAACGATGTCCTCCTCGTCAAAACCTTGCTCAAGCAGAACGCCAGTTGCTTTTGCCTTCAACTCTTCAAGCCTGCTAACAAAGCCGGCCTTTTGCTCCTTGCCAAATACCGCGGAGCTGGGTTCCTGGACCTCATGAACGACGTCCGCCAATGCCATTCCATAGGCCGATAATACGGAAGAGTATTTGTGGATTAGAATTTGGCGGATACCCAAGCTTTCCGCGATTGCAACAGCGTGCTGACCTCCTGCACCTCCGAAAGTGGAAAGTCTGTGAACAGAAGTGTCGTACCCTTTAGCCTCAGTCAAGCTTCTGATAGGCCTAGTCATGGACTCGTTTGCAATTTTGATAAACCCATATGCAACCTCTTCTGGAGACATGGGTTTGTTCCCTTCCTTTGCACATAATTCTCCATTAATCTCCTCGGTCAGCTCGTTGAACAATCTCTCACTCGCAGACTCATCAAGAGCTTCGTCTTCGCTCTTTCCAAAGATCTTGGGGAAGAATTCCGGCAGTAGTCGGCCGAGGAACAAATTGGCGTCCGTCACAGTCAAGGGACCGCCCTTTCTATAACAGGCAGGCCCAGGATGAGCACCAGCGGATTCGGGTCCAACTACGAACAACCCATTTCTCCAGAACAGCCGGGAACCACCACCTGCTGCCACAGTATTAATATCCAATTGGGGACTCTGTATGGTAATACCGGCAGTAGTAGTCTCAAAGACGTGCTCGTACCGCCCTGAGCCATATCTTGAAACATCCGTGGACGTTCCACCCATATCGAAACCAATTACTGGTATCTTGGTTTCAGGGTCATATGACGTCAGGGCATACCCGACCACACCCCCAGCGGGACCCGAAAGGATGGCTCTGAGGCCAGAGAACTTGCTGACATCTACCAAGCCACCGTCACTCTGCATAAATTCACATCTGGCGCCTTTACCGCCCCCGTTCCGCACACTCTCCCTTCCTAGACCTCCGGCGAATCCTTTTTCAAAACCTGAAATATATCTCTTAATTTCCGGTGTCAAGTACGCGTCTGCAGCCGCGCTGGTGGCTCGAGGAACCAACTTGATCATCGGCATCAACTGAGATGAAAGACTGATATGGGAGAACCCAATTTCCTCGGCAATTTTGCTGACTAGCTGTTCATGGTCTGGAAATGTGTAGGAGTGCATCAAGCAAACAGCAATTGACCGGAATCCTTCATCATATAACCGTTGAAGATCCTTTCGGATGGGACCCTCAGTAGGCCTTACGAGAATACGAACAGCCTCACCAGATAGACCGCGCACAAGATCAGGGTCACCGGTCTTAGAAACATTCGTAATCTCGCGATCCGGATGCTCAGCGTAGTCTTCGAGAGTGACTCGTTCGTTTATCTCAACGACTTGCTGGTAGAGAACCCCAGGTTTACGGATAGCGAGGTCGAAGATCTTTGGACGGGACTGATTTCCTGGAAAAAAAGTGGGTCAGTTTTGTGAACGGTCTGCTAACCAGGAGACAGGCGCCAACCGATAACCAAACAGTCCTTGAACCCCTTGGTAGTGACCAATACGCACTTTTCTCCCTTTCGTTCGAGTAGAGCGTTCGTAGCTACCGTTGTCCCCATTCGTATTGATTCTGCAGAAATAATGCTTAGTCCTCAGCTATACAGGCTGAGGGTCCGTCATTGACTTACCGATTTTCGAAGTGTCGAGCGGATCTCCACGCTTGATCGTCTCTCCGGTGAATTTCTCCATCAACCGCCTGATGCCTTCTAGCGGAGCGTCGTCGTAATTGGCGGGATCCACAGAAAGAAGCTTGATAAGAACATCATCTTCAAGCTTGCCGGTGCCTGGATTCCCAACACAATCTGTGAAAGTCCCGCCACGCTTTAACAGTCATAGAGTCAGTTAAATACTGTGCCAATTCCAAAAGCCTGAATCATCTGATGGGGAATACAAACATCAATAGCAATTCTAATCCCTTTCGACATCTCGACAACCCTATCCGGTCTTAGTGTGTAAAACGAAAACTACAGACGGAAAACCAGGAAAGTTTATAACGAAATTTTCCTTAAGAACCACCGGTATGCAATGCAAACGCTTTTATGTGAGGAAACCCTTGAAATTAATCAAAAGTAAATAAAGGAAAGAAAGAAAACTAGATGTTGCTCGCTTGTTTCTCTAGAATCGAGTGAAGAAGGAAAAAAAGAGAAGACCCGCGGCCACGGAAAAGAAATAAGTAACTTATAGGGGAGAGTAGGGTCCAAAGAGTCTACCGGTACTTTAATGAATAGCCGACGAGAAATCGAGGAGGTTTAAGGAGGGGCTCCTCCTGTTTCCCCCGCCACGGAAAATATGACGTTATTAATAGCTGCCGAGAACAACGCTTTTTCCTTTGGACTTTCCTAAGTTACCGCACCATCCGGCATCCGTTCGTTATCGATAAGCAACAGGACCGATGAGGAGGGGAAGTTGGGATTGTGATGCTTGGCATTAAATACCAGTAGGTTTTATCACGTGAGAGTATATAAACTGAGACGAATCATTTTTTGTCTATTGGTCCCTAAAGAATCACCCCCCCTGTTGATAAACTCTCACCCCATCGATCGCCACCAGAAGAAGGCTGGATTTTCGCTCAACGGCCAGCTGAGCGAGCGAGGGGAAGCCCGAGATTCTTTGGCTTGACCTGAAACTGATAGCTGCATAGATTACTTACGGTATTTTAGTCTGTTCTGGACATGGAAGGAGCCCCCGGGTGCTGTGGACCGCTGTGCTCGGAGCCTGTGTTCCTAGAGCCTTGCTATGGCGGAGAGCTCCCGAGGGGAGAATTCTCTCAATATCTACTTCACGGAGGGCTTCATACATTTTCCTAGGGCTTGCGGAGTGGTGGGATTCGTGGCCGAATAACTTTGGAATTTTGCCTTCTCTGTATTGATAATCGAGGGCTTTTGGGTATTGGCACCGTAACTATTGTGGCGCGCATCACTTGAGCTCCGTGTGCGGTGCGGTGCGGTATTGTAACATGGGCTGGTGTTGTGGAGTATCGTACAAGTATCATACAAGGCTAGCGACAAAAATCATCGGCAGAATGGCATGTAACGACATCCCAAACCAGGCTACTCGAGTACTTCGCACTTTCCATTTATTACATTTTGAAGTAAAAAACCAACTAACTCAAAATTGATAGTGCGGTCCAATATCCCCTCAAGTATCTCCCCATGTGCCCACAGGGAATCGGGGAATCGTTGGCTGCTTTGGTATGTAATATTGTAAAGTTGAAGTTCAAAATAGCGCCAAGCCTTGCAATTTCCCATACAAAATAGTAATGAATTGCGCCAAGAATAATGTATCAACTATAGCTCTCTTAATAATTCCTCAGCCACTTTAGATGCGGAATTCTGAGGGGCTGGAAAGTGGAATCTAGGGAATTGCTTCACATGTAGATGAAGGTTTGTTTGCATCGCTTTGCTAGATCAATGGCTGAGGGGTTATGAATACGGCCGTTTTCAGTGAAAACCCCACATTGCCAGTGATATTTGTCGCCAGCCTCGAATGATACTATATTTAATGTGGGGTTTTTGCGGAGCTCGAGCCGTAAGGTATTTTGGTTCACTCTCCCATCTGGACCCAGCATTTGAAATCAATGAAGAAAGTGACTTCTTCTGGTTGGGTATAGTATCATTAAGCCACTCGGGGCGACGGACTGAGGGTGCCGATAGGAGCGTGGTTTTGAGCCATGGGGTGGGTTGCAGTTATCACGAAAAGTAGGGATTCCTGGGGATACCAGCAGCTGGCACTTAGCAGAGTGATACTGTACGGCCTTAACTCGCGGGATTCGCCTGCTGCTAGCAAGTTGAGGGCTGAAGTAAAACGTCTGATGTGGTCTGAAATAGGTCTAGTTTTAGCCAAAATGGGTTAATATGAGACTGATTCCAGAGGGAACCCTTATTTCAACGTTTCTTCCAACGTACGGGCGCGTGGCCCCCCCATGAAGTTATTCCACAGTTATTTAAGGTTAACCAGTCAAATATATCCCTGTCCGCGCGGGTTAATTGTTCCCTGCCCTTGTATCATACTATTCGTAGAGGCAGGCGGATCTCGCTATTTTATCGGCAGGGAGCCTGTTCTCTCGGTGGGCACTTTACTCGGGTATGGCGTTGGGGGCTAGGCTCTCACTGTGAAGCTTGCAGCGGGTATTTCAGCAATACTTCTGGGCATCACGGTATCTAAAATAATCCATGTCATGTGCGAAAACGTTCTCTGGCACTTGGAAGCGAAATACGGTATGTCTCAGGACGTCGAAGTTTCCCCTTCAAGTAACGCGTCGTTTTGTTCCGCTGGTGTATTTCTCGGGTGAAATGGTATCGTATCTGGGATGGCCGGCCCGAAATCTTAGACGCTGCACCGAAGGCATAGTCATCGAGCCTGGATCCCGGGATTCAGACATCTTACTATCCACCCCACCGGCACTGGTGGTCCATCTCCAAACTTCTCAATCTCCAACGCGCTTTCGACCACTGTAGCCTCTAGATAGTACCATAGCTACGCACGACCAAGCACATTAAGGACAAAGACATTTAAACCGTTTCCACTAAAGGTCTCCTTACATGAGATAAACCATCTCCCTTCAAAACGCAAGCACCAGATCATCGCCCGCGGCTCTGCTCGTCCGTCAAATCACAACGCGACGACGCGAGTCTTGGCATTTAGACCCTAACCCCTTCCATCTCCTTGCTTCCTTCTTTCCTGCTTTCCACCGCAGTGCCTTCCATTGCTGTGATCAAAACAAACAAACAATTTTTGCCGTTTACCATCATCCCCCCACCACAAGTTTTCCAACCCTCCGCTTCCTACCACCGCACTTGCTACCCAACAAACGAAAGAAAAAAAACACAAGGCAGAATGCCAACCGAAACAACAACTGCCCGCCTAGCCACTCTAAAAGCGCAAGCCGCAAAGTCCTACGCCCAGAAGGACTACTCCGCCGCTTCTGACTTTTACGCGCAAGCATGCGAACTCCAGTCTAGTATCAACGGGGACGACAACCCACGAAATGCGCATTTGCTATACTTATACGGACGTTCGCTGTTCCAGGTTGCATTGACGAAGAGCGATGTTCTAGGTGGGAAGCCGGCAGAAGAGCAAGACGAGAAGGAGGAAAAGAGTGGAAAAGGTAAAGGCAAAGAGAAGGATCCTAGTAAAATTGAAGGAGGGGGGGGTGATGGGAAGCTGAAAGCTCCGGCACCTGGAGTTGCTGGTAAGGGGGGGTTCTTTTCGTTCACTGGAGATGAGAATTGGGATGATTCTGAGGAAGAGGGTGAGGGTGCGGATGCAGAGGAAGATGGGGATGCGGAGAAAGAAGGCGGTGATGATTTTACGCTCGCTTGGGAGATTTTGGACTTTGCGAGGGTGTTGTTTTTGAAGCAGCTTGGGTCTTCTACTTCCTCCGAGGAGTCTACTAGTGATGAAACTACCTCTCCCGAAGCCGCTGATGGCCCAACCACCGGCGTCGACAAAACCAAGCCCATCATTCAGGAGACTACAACCGACACCTCCGACGGCCCAATAGCCTCAATTTCCAACCCGGACTCGGCGCCCCCTACTGCCTCTACTACCTCTACTTCTACTGAAATTAAACCCGATACCAAAACCCTCCAAACCGCCCTGGCGGACACCTACGATCTCCTAGGCGAAGTCTCCCTAGAGTCTGAGTCCTTCCCACAAGCCGCAAAGGACCTTCGCTCCTCTCTAGAGCTAAAGCTTGCGCTATACCCCCTCGCATCAACCCTCATTTCTGAAGCACACTTCAAACTCTCACTCGCTCTCGAATTCGCTGCCGCAGGTGAGGACGTTACTGACGACCACCGCCGCAAAGGGCGTGAGGAAGCGGCAGTGCAAATGGAGCTCGCGATATCAAGCTGCCACGCTAGGATTGCCAAGGAGGAGGCAGAGCTGAAGGAGCTTGGCTCGGGCGGAGATAAGGATGGCAAGGCGAGGAAGAGCCTCGAAGAAGCAAGGGAGATGGTGGGAGAGTTGGAAGTCAGGGTTTGTTCCCCTTGCCTCTTACTATCGTGTTATAGCTAACAATCGCGTACGATAGCTTGCGGACCTACGTTCGGCGACACCGCCACCTACGCTAGCAGATGTTCGAGACGATGACCAGCTCCGGGGAATTCTCGGCCAAGTCCTTGGTGAAGATCCTGAAGAAGCAAAAAAGAGGATTGCAGAGGTTGTCGGGCGTGCGAATGATCTATCGGGGTTGGTTCGGAAGAAGCCCGCCTCCGCGTCTGTGGAACCAGAAACCGCTGCTGCGGGGACGAGTACGGTCGTTGTACCAACTAACGGCGGAAAGAGGAAGTTGGAAGACGTGGCGGAGGAGGAGCCCGTCGAAGAGCTTGAAATGCCCAAGAAGGTGAAGTTGCAGGATGAGGCTAAGCCTGAAGCTGAAGCTGAGGTGGAAGAGAAGGCTGAAGCTGAGATGGAAGAGAAGGTTGAAGTTGGGGCCGAGGTGAAGCCTTAGTCTGAAACCGCCCTCGTCTTGTAGTTTTAGCTTTATGGGTGTATGGGTGAGGTTTTCCTTTTTTTTCTTCCATCCTTTTTTCCGCTTTAGTTCGTCTCTCTTTTTCTAAGGCTAGTTCACGTTGCTTGTGCGAATAGGAGGCTGTGTGGGTGGAGTTAATTCGCTGGACTGGGGGGTTGGGGGCGAGGGGCAGAAAAATATGCCTTGCTGGATGGAATGTATTGTACCTTAGGTTTTATGATAGTGGAGCCTCGGGCTTAGTGCTATGCTCTCTTAGGTCAGTGTGTCCGATGCTTCCTGTGACTGACTAGGTCAGAGTGGTGAGAAGGGATTTGAGACTGGGGTTCTATTTGAAGGACAACCAGAAACGGATTATTAGGTTCCGAATATGCGGACCCATTGAGCATGTTAGTTGACCTTGGGCTGGGGCTATAGCTTATAATATTAATTCGTAGGAATTCCCGTGGCCATAAGTCTAATTTACGGAACTATTATACCCGCGTCTCTAAAACACTAATTTAGTTGGGGTCTTGGCGACGGTGCTTGAAGAAGGGGTCAATGATTGAACTACTTGTGCCGGCACTGGTACAGGCGTCGGCATATTAGTACGTTTATAAGGCTACTCTTCCCCACATCACTTGCAATAAGTCACCAACCAAGCTCAGACTCTGGAGAACTTTAAGTTTAACTTAAATAACAAACAACCTAACCATTCTGAACGATCTGTCTCTGTCCATCGCCACCCGCCTACGTATTAGCCTTCCTCGCAATATCCAATGCCTTCTCCAACCTCTGAATCCTATACGTAACCTCCGTCCTCCGCGCGCTCGTCTCATAATCATCCGCCACAAGCCGCGCCAACTCTCCCTCTCCGAGCCCGCTAACCTGCTCACTGCAAAAGCATTTAACAGGCCCCTCCCTACCAAGCAAGTATCTCTCGACAACCTGGTTGATGACATTATCCGCAAACCTCTTGATCGCGATAGAGTAATAACATTTGAGGATGTCATGGATCTCGTAAACTGCCTCGTCCTCAATACTTAGATGCGCGTGCTCGGCCAGGCTGCGGACAGTTGAGTAGGGGGCACCAGTGGTGTTATTGTAAATTTTATCTACAAAGCCACGAGCGCGTAGACGCGCCTCCAGCCGCAGGAGGCGTGTCTCCTGGAGCGTTGTTATGAAGGTGGGGTTTATGGTTTGCAAAGTCGAGGTTAGCTCATCCGCCAATATCGTTGCGAGTTGCGATTCAGCAGCCGAAATAGATGACTCAATCATGGGATTCACTTTCGCAAGGATCTTAGGTAAGATGGTTTCGTCCTCGACCTTCTGTTTGTATAGGGCGGTGCAAAATTCCCTAACGATATTCGCCGTGGTGGCAAGGTGCGATTCGGAGATAGTGCTCCAGGCGACGCACTGCTGGCTGAAGAGTGACTTGACAACTTCCGGGTTTATCGTTCCGGGTAGAGACGCGCCGCGGGATTCCCGGTACCAGTTACGGATCCAGGTGTATATCGGCTCCACTTGGGCGTTCGCAACACTGCCGTGACTGTAGTCATTGTCTACCGTGTCGTCGACTGCGCGGAAGGGCATGAGGTACCCCTCCTGACTCAGCATTTTTGCGAACCGCTCATTGGCGTTGAATATGTGCATCCGGAGTTTCAACGGATCGTCACTGGGTGTGCCGGGTCCGTACGTGCCCGCCAGCGCGCGATCCACCGCTACTTCATATTGATTCACAATCTTCGTTAGGTAAACCCTCTGCTCGCTCGGTGTCTGCCGCGCGGGTCCGAACTCGGCCAGCTCATCTGTGCTCTCCACAAGCTTCGCTGCGATCTCTTCCACTAGCGTCGGGAATTCCTCACGGATATGGTCGTATAGGAGTTTGCCTAGGAAGGTTTTTAATGGCCTGATCCCGACCTGGTTGCGCTCGAGTTCGCCCCAGGGGCTGGTTTTAAAGAATTTCTCTTCATTTAGGTGTCGCTCTTCTATGGTTACCCCGTTTTTGATGTCCCTTGCTGAGCGGTTCTTGACCGCGAACCACCCGCGCTTGAGGATTTCGACCTCGTTTTTGAGGATGCGAATGATCTACCGGTTGATGTAGTTAGATGGCGGGGGAATAGTGGCAGTTGGAGGAGGGAGCGGGGGAGCGGGGGAACTTACGCTGCCTTCTTCACCTGGTTGGAGAGCATCGCATTTTGTCACTACTCCCACGGTCCTGGAACCAGTTGGGTCTGCCGCCCGGGCCATTCTAAATACCTCTTGGTTGGCGAGGTTATTTCGTCCGTCCATGACCGCCCTAACCCCTTCATCAGCGCTTATTCGCTCCCCATAATGACCAAACCTAATAATTAAACTCACATAATAATAGTCCTCCGATCTGTGATATAACTCTCAATCAAGTCCCTAATAATCACCGAGTCCTCCCTGGTCTGATACCTAGTCGGATTGTGAAACAAACCCGGAACATCCACAACACTAAGGTGGGGATGATCGGGCCCAGACAATTCGACTTTAAGCACATGATTCGAGAACCTCTTCTCGAGATCATCGATATCCTCAGTGCCAGGTCTCGGCAACCCCATACGCTCCGCCGCGTCGCTGAGTAGTGTAGAGAACTTCTCGACGCTGAAATCACTATTGTTGGCGGCGTATCTAAAGCTGGCGAGGTAGGCGCGCTGTGTCTCATTACCCTGGGCTTCGGGGCCTGGGATGATGGAGACTTTGACACGAGATTGCTCGGTGGGCGCGCGGCGTAGGACGATTTGCGTTGCGAAACGCGTGCATAGGTCACTGGCTATCGGGAAGGCGAGCCCGGTGAGGCCTTCTAGTAGGGAGGACTTTCCGGAAGATTGGTCGCCCACTACCACCAGCTAATTTTTTTTTCATATCTAGGTTTAACACATGCTGGCTCGGTTGGAGGAGAAAGGGAAGAGGTGTTACCTGTGGTAACGGAATGTCATCGCTGATGCCCAACTCCCTCAGCGAGTCTATGATACTTAGCAGTTTCACACGATCCTCGCTGTCGAAGCTCCCTATGTTCTTCCCCCACTTCATGTTGGGGGATTTTTGTTTTTCTTGTGGAGGGGTTGGGGAACGCGGGGTTGGTGGTGTTAATAGTGGCAGCTGAGGCAGCGGCAGAGGAGGTGGAGGAGGAGGGGGTGATGGCGGCGGTGGTGGTGGCGATGGTGGTGAAGCGGACGCAAGCACCTTGCGGACTACGGAAAAAGTTGAAGACAGAATTTTGGCTGCTTTGGTGGGTGGTGAGTTTCTAATGTCAGTGACCGAGAGCTAGGGGCTATATATATGCATTTTTCGCTCGTTCGTTTATTCGTTTGTTCATTCAGGCCTCTGACCCAAGTCCACTAGTATTTAGCTTGTTAGCCCATTCGTGAATTGCGAAGGACTAGGCAATCAACCTCGCCTTCGAACCTAGCTCAGACTTCAGTATCCGCCGTGGAGGTAAAAAAAAAGTTGCCGCAAGCACAAGAGGCGTAGTATCGTGCAGAATCATAACCAATGTGCTGTTTGGTACAATTATTTAGGCGCCTACTGTACTGAATGTCGTGTACTTCTACTTAGGCCGCCTGCATCCAGCCTTGGCTCTCGTTAGGCCTCCTGCATACATGCAAATACAAAAGCTAGGAGGGGGAAAAGAAGAAAAAAAGATAAATAATGTAAGACGGAGGGAGTACCCGCGCAACAAACTGCGTTCCTGATGCGTTGTATGCATGCTTCAGCTCTGAAGTGCAGGTTTCAGGCACCCATTGCATCAACCGGTAGTCGCGCTACTCCGCGCCTAACCAACGTCTAGTCTAACTTACGATTAAAATCCCAGAGTTAGAATCGTAGAGTAGCCGAAGGAACGAGATTTCAAAGGAAGGAATATTAATAATCGTATTATAGTTCGGGGGATCTCTCTCTCTCTCTTTTTTTTTTTGTAGGCTTTGTTCAAAGCCAAGGGTAAGTATTGGGGGGGATGATTGAGGCGCGAGGTAAGTTTATCGTTTGAGTGATTTTGGGTTCCGATGTGTGTTCTGAAGATTTGTTGTATGATATAAGCCATGGTTTGTTATCGGCTACCGATTTCCGGATACGGTATTGGCATGTTGATATTGGGGCTGGGATGATTGTATAATAATATGATCAATCAAACTTATCGTCATGGGAGGGAGGAGATTGGCATAACAAAGAATTGAAAACTACGGTAGCCACCTGATAGGATAGCAAAGATGTCAATGATTTTTCCCTCATGTTAAGGCTATCTGCTGTTTCAGGAGCTTTGACATGAAAAATTTCATCATAATATCGTGCCTGAGGGATTGTTGGTGATTGTATATTCAGGTTGTATTGCGCATCCCTTTTTTTCTGCTTGTTTTTCACTAGCGGATTTACATTCTACTCCTTATCTAGACTTTCTCTACGATAGTAGCAAGTTCTCTGACTAGCTTTATAAGGAAATGACATGCTGTTGGAATTTTGCTACTCACTAGATTAATTGTTGGAAAGCATACACTTTGATTACTACTACTCACGCAAAAGCTCTCAGCATAACTAGTTTCAAACTACATTCGTTTGATACCTGCTTCGCTTCTGTTAGCTTCATACAGATTTCTCATAACCCTGCATACCTAGTTAACCACGGACCAACCACTACGAAACAGTATCCGCTCAAGGTACAAGAGCATCTCACACGGCATCTCCACTGCAACCCTCATCAGACTCATGATACTGAACGGACATTCTTCACCTCGGCCCAACATCCTATCCACGGCAGAGCCCCTGACCATGTCCTCGGTAATGGGGTTTTTCACCTCGGTTGTAAGCCGGAGGAAGTCCAGCGAAGAGGAAGCCAGGAGGAAATGAGATGAGAGATTCGGCCTACGCAGGTAGTATACAGGAAAGGGAGCTTATAACTTGAGAAGGATAAAAGGATTCCTGTTTTCCCTTTGTTCATTGTTTTATCATCTGCCAGACGTTCGCTTTCTCTCCACTCCGTCTTCTGTACACACAGATTATCAGTCATTTGTTTCTCATTTATTCATGGTTGGATTCGTTTTCTCACTATCATGCCTGTTTCGCATCTATCAAAAGTTTTTGGTTCTCCCCGCCCTTAGACTTCCAAACCGCTGTGCACCAATCGATTGGTCCACTGACTCTGACCTCTTGTTAGAACACGGATTTTTCCTTCTTTGATGTTTGAAGAGCACTTTATGCACACGACCCAGTGGATGGGGGTAGGGAAAGGGCTGGATTACCATTAGAGCCTTTGAGAAAACCTACTGTAGCTGTATCCACCCTACATCTCCTAAATCTTGCCGAAATTTTAACAAGACCTCAGCAAACTTGAAATTAGGCATTTTAGAGTAAAGAGGGGGAAAAGAAGAAGCACATAGTATCCATTCTACTTCCAGCTCTTACTAGACCTTTCTTCCAGGGGGAATTTTGGAGCATCAAGGTCTTTATCAGAGTTATTCTACCGGTCCCTACAACTTGGTGTTGGATGTGGGCCTAGTCATAGTATCGAAGGGATGGCTGGTAGACATTTCCCTTTTCCGTGGGATGGAGCTCTGCCTGTTTACGGCTTCGGAATTAGGTTTTAGAGGTGAAACTCATGTCCACCCTCTTTTCATCCTGTGGGATATGGACGATACCAGGTTCTTGGATGCTCACTGCTGGACTTGGGATTTGTTATTTCTGAGATCAGTTCTAACGAAAGCTGTGGGACATTAAGGTTCAGGCTCGGTGAATATGTATTTCCCCTGTTGGGGATAGAAACAAGAGAGCCAAGGTGCTTCTGGATCAGTTGAGCATGTAATATCACAACAGGATAGGGAGGACAGACTCTGTGCTTTAGATTGAGTGCACCGGAGAGACCTCTAGCCTCATGTCTATCTATGAGTAGCAAAATTCAGCTACTTCACCACCCCTTCTACCTAAGCTTCGGCCGGAATCAGCTAAATGCTGAACGTCACAACCGCTCACTCGGGGTCACAACCCCTCTGAAAAGATTTCCTGTCTTTTGGATCTTGTTGATGTTTGCTATTTTTTGTTAGTTATATCTTAGTTGCTACTAGTTATCATACCTGTCGTTGCTATTTTTCGGGGTGGTGGAGCTATTAGGGTGGACAGATACAATGATTCGTGTGGCAAATTTGGGTATTTTTTCCCAGCACAAGGGTTTTCGCGCATCTATCATACCATTGTAATTGGAGATGTTAGAGTATCTCTCTGCGGGGGCATAAGTGGGCGCTGCAGTCAATTGTTCGTGTATCAATGGTTTCCCCTAGCTGTTCCTTTTGGAGGACAGGTTATCAATTTTGCTATAGTATAGAAATGGCTTCTCACATACTATAGTTTTTTTTTTTGAAAACGCGGTTCCTTATATCGCTCTCGTAACCTTAGCTTGTGTGTTTCAGCCAAACTAGGGTGCGCAGTAGTAGTACTGTTCTGCCTGCTACACTATATAGAGATTACTTTGCAGGAGAGTGAGTTTTTTAGGTTCGAATATGGATGTGGGGGGTTGAGCTCTTTCATTGAACACAGCTCTCACATCTCTCTCGCTGCAAGGTTAATACTGCATGTATTATCAAAGGAGGACTGTCAGATCTCCATTTTTGGTGGCCATCCAACGATGATTCGGCGGGGGGGATATTTTACCGGTATCGCACACACATAACATGGTTTTGGGCTCCTTGTAACCCTACCCTACCCTCCCTTCCGCACCCACCTTAAAAACTGTGCACCCCCCTAGGGTCTTATATATTCCCAACATTAGCCTTTCCCTTCTTCTCTCCTCCCTCCCTCCTCTACCCTTTCTCTCTCCACACTCTTATCCCTCCCTTCAGTCCACCTATTTATAAGCCCCCTCCTTACAAACCCCTCCCAACACTTTTCATCCTTCATCATTTTCCATCATTTCCTCCCTCCCTCAGCCATCTTCTCTAAAGTCAAGTTGGGTCTCTGGAGCTCCCCCCAGCGGACTTACTGTAATGGATTCGAGCATCCCATCCTTCAATGATATTTTCATCAAAGCGATGGCTTCCTCCAGCGCACCTTACCCTGACTTTACCGCTAGCTACGAAATGTCTCTCACCGCAATCTTTGACGATTTTCCCGAGGGACCGAAAGATTTTGACGGGGTTACTCTCATCCTCGCCAAGAACGCAAAAATGATATTCGATGCCACTGATACTTCTGCCCTAATCGATGGGGTCGAGATTTATAGGAAAATTGCCGACAGGTCTTTTGACTGTATCAAGGGACTGACGGATAACTTGAACCTCAGTGCACATGAGATCAAGGATTGTTGGGCTAGGGCTTCACGCTTCGAAAAAGAAGCTGATGAAAATGGTGAAAAGCTTCAAGCTGCAAAGAACACTCTCGATCAGCAGGCTCAACACCTTTCTAACCTCACCAAGGCTTGTATGGCACAGGAGGACCTCTTGCGGGAATTTAGGGCTGAAAGAGAGCACGGAAAGAACAATTATCGCTGGCTGACCGAATTGCGGGACTTGTATAACAAACTGGAGGCAGATCACAAGCATTGTCAAGAGCGATTCCAGGCCTTCGGTGGAATGTTGAAGGATAATGAGGACCTCAGAAAGGAGATACAAGAACTGAAAATTGAAAATGCCCGACTCTCTGTCGAGAATTACACCCATGAAGCTGCGGCCGATCTCAACAAAGGATCTATGTTCCAGAAATCTTCAGAGCGCTACCCGAAGGCTTACTCTGTCAATATTGATTTCCCGGGACATCTCTCTATTATCGAGAGTGTTGGTTCGGCTGGGTCTACCGAAGCATTATTATCTATGACCATCGGACTAAAAAGGACGGATCTTAGGGCTGCTAAATTGCCCGGATTAGATAAACAGAAGAGAAAGTGGGAGAATGGAATGGATACCCCCCCGCTCCAGGTACCGAGGGAGCCACTCGGCCTTCATGGGGCAGCTTCGGGGGCGAATTCAAAAAGTACCGTTGACGCCGCTGGGGCCTCCCAAAAGCTACCAGGAATCCCAAAATCAACCCTGTCAGTCTCAGAGAAAGCACCGGACACCAGTCGCGCAATCCCAAAAAAGAAATTGGGGGAGCCAAGGGAAGCCCCTGAGGACACCTCCAGGAAGGGCGGACCTGTTGGGAAATTTATTACCAGCCAAGTTCCCGAATCCCGATGTGTGATACTCACCAATTTTCCCCAAGGCACAAAGGCCTCGGATTTGTGCCGAATTATCCGTGGGGGAAGGCTTGAGCAAATTCTCCTCGAGGTGCACTTTGGAAAACCTATGGCTCTGATCTACTTTTTCCATGAGAAACATGCTCTCGCCTTCCATGAGTGGGTCCAGAAATCGCCGAGACTCCACATCAACAAAATGCCAATCGATTCGAAGCTACTGGAGGTGCGTAAGGCTGCTAGTGTCAGCGTCATCGAAGAATCCAGAGTGATAAGAGTCCCTCTCAATCCGGGAGTCTGCAGAAGTGAAGTGATTCAAGAGTTCACCAAGCTTGCGCCAAAGCTGCAAATAAGACCTACCTCTTTACAAACAATTGAGATGGTTGAAGCTGCCGATGGAACCTTGTGGGCTGATTATGCCTTCGATGGCAGAGCCGATGCAAAGAGATTCCTCAAAGGGATCATGGACGGCCGAGAGAACACGAAAAGCCCCATGTACGGAAAGGATCAGTGCGAGGCGCCTTTGCACCAAGGAGTTCAAACCAAGAGCTGGCAAGTTGGTTCCAACAAAGCAGTAAGCCAAGAAGCGGCCAAGGAGTAGCAGCATTACCGTGAGAAATGGGGATGGCAGATAAGAGGATAGTAAGTCAATTTCCCCCTCCGCTTTCAATAGTATTGCATTCACTTTTGGGCCTTGCTTTTCTGACATCTCCTTCCCCTCCAAAAGCTAGCTCATGTGATTAAATGTTACACTTACGGAGGTAGTTGTGGTGGATCAACAAGTGGGGCTATTTTTCCCACCGTGTGGTCATCTTTTTCTTCATCTGCTTCCCATTGGTTTTGCTTGACGGGCTGAAATTGTTCCTAAAATAAAAACAAATCTGGACAAAATCATTGAATTTTGTTCAATTTTCTACTTTGTGCTGCGAAGTTGATGGGAAGGAGTGGTGAAACCAGTTCGTTGACATACTTGATTGTTGGCCATACATTTTACACCAAATTTCCGCGTGCCTCCCTTCCCTGGCTTTAGTAAAAAAAAAAAAAAAGCAAGGTTATCCAATTATGCTCGTCTTTTGATATGTGAGGGGTCCGCTATCTCACTAGGTGTAATCCAGCATTGGCAAGCAAAATGGAAGATACTTGTGTAAAGGTTAATAAAAATTGAATTTTGACATCTTTTATGAAGGAAGTAAATGAGTAATAGCCGCCTGAGTAAAGGCAGCATGAAAATGAAAAATAAAATAAAAATCCGTAAAAATATACATGGAAAATTCCCCAACAAAGAGCTAACAGGTTATTATTTTTGGGACACTACACTCCTGACATCGACGAGAGGCCGTTTTTTAGGGATAGGACATCCCATACTGACAGCTGGCCGTCCCAAACGGCATGAACACTAGTGTAGTATTGTTCACATTCTATTAGTTGAACATAGGCTATCACTCGATAGATTACCTTGGCCTAGTGTTGGAAATATTACTTCAATGACATTGTGACGGGAGAATGTCCAACAGGGAATAGTGAGAGTCATATCATTGGAACTGTGTATAGGTATAGGTGCCTCACGTGGGCGTAAGTACCATAGCCTTGACTCCAAGAAACAATGAGTAGACAATTCTGATCCTGCTTCTTTACCCAGTACGGTTCTCAGGTCGAGGAGTCTTTACTTTCCCTTCAATTCCTCATCTTGCACACTCGATAAGGAATTCAAGAGAAAGTAAAGACTCCTGGATGCGACAACTATACATTTGTACGAGTAGAGTATAAATTTAGGAGGATCAGAATTATCGGGAGTCCTTTCTCTTCATTGCTACTTGGGCTCGAGGCTCCGGTACTTACTCATCGGAGGTATTTATATACAGCGTCGGAGATATGAGTCCCACTATTCTCGCTAGACATACTTCAGTCATATTGAAGCAACATTCTAACACCTAGCAGACCTGTTGCGCTTTGGCTTAAGTGCTAATGTGATGTGTCCTTAGAACCTTCTGCTGCACTACAATACCTATTGTGAGTAGCAGGGCTGCTCCCACTAACGAATGGCCGACGCTGCCCGCACTCGGCATGTCTAGTTCCAGACAGACAGGCCACATGGGCTAGCCAGGGTTCTCTCCTGCAGTCAAGTATGCAATGGGTTACCCCTAGAAGAGATCTCTACTCCAAATTCAGCCCAGTTCACGATAGCTATAGCCACTAAATCTGCAAAAGAGTTTTGGGGATAAAAATACTAATATATTCCCTAACGCTACTATTATTATGCACAACGGCACTATACAAACCGGGCCACAGGAAAAAGGAAAAAACAGAAAAACTATGATACATTAGGTGAGAAGAGAGGCCTGGATAAGAATAATGGATAAAAATATAACAACCGAAACCCCCCTCCGCCAACTTCAACTTTAGCCATCACAGCCTTTAAAGAATACAGAGCTGGACCCCTTCCAACATTTGCGATGTCTCTACCTTCCTAGTTCCCAGAACTATAAAAATAAAACACTACCCCGTCTCTCATATTATCCAGGCTCCTCTTCCTACTATCCGGCCTCCCCCTTTAGATATTGGCTATTTATTTATTTTTCCGCCTCCTCACGCCTCCTCCTCCTCCTCCTTCCCCCGTTGGTACTCCTTCGATTCCAGATCTCCTGCCGCAAGGAGGAACTCGTACAAGTCGATTCGCCTTTCAACCCCTCTTTCGGTCTCTGAAACCTTGGTAGGGGCAGGGCCTGCAGGCATGATAGACTCCTATTGGATTCCGTCCCCGTCCCCGTCCCCGTCCCTGCCCCCACGTTTGTCTTGGACCTCATGATTGCCCTTGCTCATTTCACGATTGGAGAGCTCGCCAGATTCAACAGATTGTTCTTTACCACCCCCTTCTTCCTCCTTTTGAAGGGGTCCATTGCCGGCGAACTTCGGATTGGCGGGTTGGAGTAGCCTGGAGGACGTGGCCAACTCTGCCCTGCTATAGTCGCACTTTCCCCTCCCCTTTCCTTTGCTCTCTCCTCTGCTCTCTTCGGTGTCCTTCTCCACCTTGCTAAGAATATTGACAGGAGCATAATCACGGGTGTGAAAATGGGCTGGCATAGAGTCGGCCCACTTTATTTGGTCGAAGTTGGATTCCTCATTACCCTCTGCCCTGCTGAGAAATCCGCTACGGAGAAAAACCGGGGTGGAGGAGTGGGTTGACATGGTAGCAGCACCTCTTGCCTTGGTATCATCTCCACCGCCTTCCTCTTCTGATTCTTTGATGGAGTCCTGTTTATCTTCCTCTCTGGTAGAGTCTTCTTCATCTTCCTCACTGGTGAAGTCTTCATCTTCCTCTCTGGTGGAGTCTTCTTCATCTTCCTCTTTGTTTGAATCTTGTTCATCCTGGTTGGGCTCCCCTTCAGTCTGAGGTTCCTCCCACTCAAGCAACTTGGCGAATTCAGAATCCCAAGATTCTATAATGTTGGAGTCGGAATACTCTTCGGGCGATGGGGGTGCCTTAGCCGGTAGAAACTCTCGGGTACTCCCGAAAACAAAGCCGATGCCCGCGGTAGAAGGTGTGGCCACAGGACCCAATCTTTGCTGGCCCGGTGGCCCAAAGTCAAAGGAATTAACGACACGAGGAGGTGAAGGAGGAGTAGTACTATCTTGTGCAGTGGCATACGCATCTCCAAATAAGAAAGCGGGCATTACTCGGCCCATTGACTCCACCACATCTGTCCCTTCCGTTACTGCTCGCATAGGGGGAGAATTCATGGGTGCCTGCTCATGTGTCCCGAGTATAAGCGCCATTGGTGCTGATTCGCCATTCCCACCTCCAGGTACCGAATACTGAGTTAAGTCTGCCACAAAGTTCTGGGAGGGGGGTGACTTCTCCGTTCGCAGGTAAGTTGGATCTAAACTGGGTGCCTCAGCCATTAGCACATCTGTATCTTGCTCAGTGATAAGACTTGCTGCTAGAAGGTATCCCCAGAGCTCATTAAGGCTCGCCTCCTGTACCTCTCGGGAGGGGAGGGACAGGGGTTCTTCCGTGGTGACGTGTACGCTCCAAGGTTGATGGGCCTGTTCCATTACTCCCTCCGGTTGGAAAAAAGCTTGAGGGTGATGTTCTCCCCGACACTCCCCAATTGTATGTGTGGGTGGTGCCCCAGCTTCCTCCACAGTGACAAGCACATCCAAGGGACCTGCAATATTGGCATCCACACTAAGTGTATCTCCCATCGGCTCAGTGTCAAAATCCGCTGCTAGGGGATTTGCCTCGAGTTCATTAATGCCCGCTATCGGTTCTGGCACAGGGGCTAATCCCGCGGGTAGTGCGTCTTCCTGCCGAATTACTTCCTGATACAAGGTCGCTTGAGGATGGCCTTCTGCCAGCCCCTCCGCAACCATTGGTTCGATCTCTGCCTCAGCTTTCCTCTTAGTAGTTTGTCCGGGTGATACTTGAGCTTCCTCCACAGTAGAGCGCATGCCCAAGGGACCCGTAACTTTCACATCCACCCTAAGTGCAGCTCCTGATTTCTCGGTGACAAGGCCCGGTTCGTGGGCGAGTGCTGTAGCCTGTAGGTCAGACTGCTGGGTTGTTTCCTCTTGTTGCGTGAGCACTTGAGGGTACGGTTCTCCTGACCCCTCCATAATGGTAGGTTGGATTGCTGCTTTATCTTCCTCAGAAATGGTTGGTTTGAGTGATGGTCGAGTCTCCTCCGCATTCCAGAAATCCACAACGCCCACCCCCACACTATGCGGATCTCCCAGCAGCTCAGTTACAAGGCCTACAGCCCGAAGGTTTTCCGGCTTGGTGGTCAACGCCATAGTCTGCTGGTCCGGCTGTTGGATTACTTCCTCCTTTTCTAGAATGTTTTGAGGCCCGAGTTCCTCTTTCCCCTTGTCACCGACAGGTTCAATAGATGTCTGGGCTTTCTCCTCTTCGACAACCTGTACATCCACCCACTCTCCGTCGCAGGAGCTAAACACCTCAGTCTCTTCACGAACCTCTGGTATAAATTGGCCCACTGCCCGGCCCGGAGCCAATAGCATAACCCGTTGTGCAGAGCCAACCTTCTTTTTCGTTCGGCGTCTCGAGCGTAGAATTAGAGATGCACGAGCACACGGCTTCCGAGATACTCGAGAGCACGTGATAGACCGGACCCGAGAACACAGAGCTTCCGCTTTGGCAAGCACCCTTCTAGCCATTTCAAGGTAAAACCATCGACCCTTTCTGGGGTATATGAATAGAGGAAGCCCCTCAATATCCTTCGAACTGTTTGCTGTGAAGATGGTTTGACGGCAATACGGCCTCCCCCTGAACAGGTGGTCCTCCATCACCAACTCGACCCCCTCGGCCCCAACCACCTGCTGAACCACTTCCAGCACCAGCTTCCCAACCAGTGTTAGATTCAACTGAATAGCAGGCCCGGGCTCTTCGATCCAGACTCCATTGCCCTCACACTCCACCTCTTCAGTCGCGGCCTCTGGCTGCAAAGATTTCTCGTGATCCTGGGAAATAGGAGTAAAATGGATATCGAGATCTTTAGGAGGAGTACCCCGGGGGTTGCCAAGTCTTTCGAAGCCGGCATTCTTGGGGGATATGACCCATTCGAGTATTTTGTCAAGCACATCCATTGGTGCGGGGAAATTTCCGACGGCCCGAAGAAGTTTTAGCTTGAAGTCTCCCTTCACTGCCCTCAGATCCTGCGTAACATGGGCCAGATAGTTGCCTAGCGTGACGACCACCGCATCCCTAACACTTGCAACCCACTTGAGAACCCAGTTAGGCACGCCCAAAGCCATCCCAAAGAGCACCGGCCAGACAACCCTTCTTAAAAAGATCGCTACCCCCACCACTCCGAAAGCTAATCCAATGAGCTTCAGTACGAATACCACCGATATCGTCAATAACACCATCGATACCCTCAATGCGTCCTTCAGTAACACCATCGACACAGTTAATACGTTCCTCAACCAAGTCTCCAATAGATCCTTCAACAAAGCCGTCTCCGGCGGGACTGCGTTGGGCTCATTATGAAATGGCAAGCCCTCGAGGCCGGTGGTAAAGTCCACAGTAACCCACATCCCGAGCTCTTCTCTTGACAGATGGGGCGATTCAGGAAGCTCGAAGGGCTTCACAACTGCGCAAAGCAGTGACAGATAGATACACACAAACGCCGTTACCCATAGGGCCGGCTTAAAACTCCACATCAGGGAGTTGCTCATTATGGATGCTTCTCTGTAGTTCCACCGTTAAATATGAGTGCTAATAAGAGAGGAGCCAAAGCAGGATCACATAGCCCGGACATGGCGGTTTTCCTGGGATGGCTGAACGCCAGCTACGCCTGGTACCATACCGTATAATCTCAAATAATTGAACCGTGCCATGTAGTTGAGAATTACCCAGTTCAGAAAAGGGGCGAAAACCACGGCAAAAAATAGAGCTGCCCAGCCCCCCGTCCGAGAGACATAACCTTACCAGAGGAGGCAACTCCAACGACATAGCACATCAACTATTTGAGATTATACGGTAGCTCAGAGAAAACGCAACCCATTCATCGGGAGGTTATCAACTGAATCGAACCAAGTGAAGTGGCAAAAAGCAACCACTTCCGAAGGCGCACGCGCTCCCCACCCCCGGTGTAATTGACGTTCAGCCATACCCAGCAAACCGCCATATCCGGCAATGAGATACTGTCAAGATAGGGATATACGAACATAAGCTAGTCCAATAATAATGGTAATAGAGAACACGGAGTGAGGAATGATGAAAAAGAAGGATGAGGAGGTAAGAAGGGCCTCGATTCAGTGAACCGGGTTAGAGTTGATGAAATTTTGTTTTTGTGTGGGTGGAAGTAGATATATCGATGATGAGGAAGAAGAAAAGTAGTTGTGGAAACAAATCTGGTGGAAGGAGAAAGGTTATATAGGAGAGGAAGTGGAAGTGGAAGAGGAAGACTGCGGCTGCGAGCATAGTATGGATAGCCCTCCCTCCAAAATAGAAAACTAAAAATTGAGGTCTCAAACCCTCAAGCTATGGTCACAAAGCTCGGCCCCAATGGCACCAGGCCGAATACACGGCCGCAGCCAGCTAATACCATTGTATCTCCGAACCTTTATTGTGACCACAATGGAGAGAGAAACCCCGGGACAAATATTGAAAATTTTATATAGCTCGAGGGGTAGAAGACAATAAGAGTTCGAATGATTGGACTATGTGATAGGGCGTTGGAGTCGCATCATCCCTTGGTAAAGTCTGGTAATTTCCTCTTTTTTATTTGCCCTAGAGAGCAGGCCTTTAAGTGTGTTTCTCAGCCCTTCTCCCGAGGAGGAAATTTTGGACTACCTGGCACATGGCCCAATTACTCAAGTTCTTGTATTATGATATCGTATGAACCGATGTGGATGTTGGAGAGTAAAACTGTGCCCCCACGCTACTATATTTCAAACTATGATACCCTAGATGCCAGGTCACGAACCCCCCCCCTTACCCTCAGAAAAGCCTATGGTGTCCATGATATTGACTTGGGCATATCACTAATTTCTGAGAAAGGAGTCAGAGTTAATGAAAGAGCGCAGAGCTCAGTATGAGGCACTCAAGCCAAGAACTAATTGGAGTCCGGCGCTTTCTATAGTATGTAACCAAATAAGAGAGCCGCGATACCTTCTGGCCAACGAATATCACACTTATCATCTAATCATCTATGATTAGGCTATCCTTAAACAACCGAGCAAATAAGACACAAAAGGGAGGAAATCGGGCCAACCAATCCACCGCCAAGCCGGTGCCCATAGCATTCGTTTTGCAGGCTGTATCGCACCCGAACATAGAATATCACTCGACACCTTTGCCCTCCATTCTGGGTAGGTTGGAACAGCGAGAGCCACACCCACAAGCCGAATTTCACCACAAGCTAAGATTAGAATTGGGGGGAAAGAAAGGGGAGCGAGAAGGTGCCCTCCCTAATACGTCGCATATCATGCTTGCTAGGCAATGTAAGTGCGCCTGCACGACATCAGTATCCGAAGAGGCGATTCAAGAACGGGGAAGCATAGAACACTATATGAAATCGAGTGCATGCATTGCCAAATCCCGAAACAATGTCAGATAAAAAAGATCTAATGGGCGAGGTGATCGGGGGAACTTGATCCTAGTGTAGAAGTGCACCCTCACTAAGAACTAAGAAAGCCAGCCGAAGAGTACAGAGCAGCCCCATATTGTTAGGTTCGAAGCGCAGTCAGCGGCAGCAACTCTCAACAGAGCTTCTAACAACGGATACCCTGCCCCGAAATCTTCCGAGTGATCTCCCGCCAAGAATTTTATGCTATACCTGTAGTCATACTGGAGTGCCATCTCCACTTCTCGATATGTAAGAGCCAGATCTGCAAAATCCATTATGATTTCTCTTTTTTCTCTTTTGCAAACTTGCGCTAAACCAAGCGCTCATGTGAGCACAAGAAAAACTACGATCTACCTTTCTACAGGTACTCGAGTATCCTCTATAGTGATGATAGTACAGAATTTCCCCACATCTTGTCAAACACAGGCTATCAGCCATAGTACGTCCACAAGATGCCCAGTTGCCCTTCGGCAGGATGACTCCGGACAATCCCCAGAGTCCATAGATAAGCAAGTTGTCACAGCCATGCTGTAAATTATTGAGAGACCAGCCAACGAATGGAAACCAGCTAGCTTCGTTTAGCATAATTTCAGGACAATCATCTACCCCCGACTTAGCTGATTTTCCCCTACACCAGGCCAGTCAAGGCGATGACCCTTTGTGATATGGATCCAGCACTAATACCACTGATGGGTCGTGAAATGTATGGAAATTGGGCACTCTCACCGGGGTAGAGGTAAATCTATTCTACGGTGGGCCGAGCTATACAAGCAAGTGCTAACCGCCACTAAGACTCCCATGGAAGCTCAACCTATCGCATCGCGTATGGCTTCCCCTGATACGGAATGCGTTGATGCAACTCCTGACTCTCTCTCTAAATGCCGATAGATGATAGTGCCTTTAGACTTGAGAATTTATGGCATTCAGAACCTATAGCTACTTTCTCTCCCCAAACCAAAGAAATCAAATCAACATTTCTTTTAAAAATGAAGAAACGGTTAAAAAAATTTCTTGCTTCATTTGGTTTTTTTTTCCTGCTATCATACCTACCTACTTATCAAAATGACCGATCTGATCGCTTGATAAATGAGATCATTTGATTAGGTTATTAAATTTTCGCATGTGTCCTATGATACACACAACGTCGACTTCCTCCCTCACACTTCTTATTCCCACTATTATCATTCAGCCTTTATTCACCCCTCAGAATTACTTCAACTGAATCCACCGCACAAAGTTATTCCAGAATCCATCCTCTGCATCCATCAAATCGGCGAAAAAATACAAAATGTCTCAACACAAGTTCAGTACAGTTTTTCAACCTACTCCAGTTCCGGGCGTCCATCTTCTCATAAGACTGGATTCACAAATATTCGTAGCGCAAACCACACCCCAACACCCAACCAAGTATTCATTCGCCTCGGACCCGAATGCTAGAGTGTACAAACGGCGCTTTGTTAATAGTCTTCCCCTGCTGTTTCCATCAACGTTGCTTCCTTTCTCAACCCGACTACCTTTCGCTCTCAACTCATACCACAGCACTTATCTAGACCCCGTGTCATATTCCTTCCTCTACCACCTCTCATAGCAAACAATATTTGCAATAACTGACGACTCCTCGGACCGTAGGAAGCGAAGCAAGTGGGATAAACCTCAAAGAAGCACTTCCCATGGCCGAGATCGCATTAGGGACTACAGAGATCGGGAGTCCGAGAGAGGGAAACCTGTTAGTAGTCGCAGCGCCTCACGCTGGGATGACCGTTGCTCTCGCTCTCGCAATCCTCATCACCAACCCTCCTCCCGTCGAGACGATCGCTGGAGAAGCAGGGGTCCCCCGACAGAGAGCCCCCTGTTGAACCAGCAAAAGAGCCGAAGCCCGACCCAGCGGGCGCAGCAGGTAAGCCCATTGTCCAATCTGTACCACCCGACCCTTCTCTTATTTTGCTAACTGACATCGAGTAGCTGCTACAGCTGCCCGTATCAACGTCCAGATCCAAACGAAGCGCGGTATACAACACGTAGATGTACCGCCTATCCTTTCTGTGGGGAAATTCCTTCCTTAGCTAGGGTTTGCGTTTGCGAATTTTAATAGAGCGCCGGAAAATCTTCTAGCCTGTCTAGCACAACAACATTCAATAATGACATGTATATCGAAGATGGTGACTACATCAAAGACATAGAAGTTAACGACCTTCGCAATCGATACACACTGACAAAAGGCGCCACTCAAAAAATCGTAAACATCGATCCCTTCCAAGGTTGCGAGCTTTATTAACTACTCCCTTCCATTTATATTTTGCACGTGCACGGGGCGAGCCTTTAGACTTATGCACAGCTCAAGTTCCAAGGAGGAACCATTTAAGCTGAAATATGATGTTATCATCATGCATGACAGAACTCAATGGCAGTTGGAGTGAAGGCAGTAGTTGGTCCGGGAGGGTTGCTTCTTGAAGCAGGCGAGGCGGGAGGGGTGATGGAATTCTCAGTGAGATTTAGGATGGTTATCAAAGTTGATGCGGGGATTAGCAGGTTCGGCTACCTTCTAGCCACGAGGATTGAAACAGAGGCTAATTGTATGCTTGAAATTAGGGCTGGAGCTCTCGACGATGAATTGCTCGCAGCTACTATCAAGCCTGCTGCAGTCCAATGCATTAGATGGACCCCAAATTCAACACGAGACCAGACAACCATCTGTAGCAGCGCATCGAGTCACTGGTGCTCTACATGTATTGGTTTCCCTTAAATTCCGGTCAGGTGGGAGACTCGACGTTTGTGATATCCATGTTGTCAGATGCTGCACAACTTCATTAGAGGAAGGGAAAACTACACCTAGAGTTTATCTCCCAAGGCCCGGCAGAACTGCATTCTTGGTCTTTTGGAGAACTGCCGTTCTCTTTTCGACACAGAAACACGACGTTGATGATAACGAGATGGATGAGGGTACTGAGGATCGAGGGGCTTTTGAGGACCTGGTTGACTTTCGGGGGATTTGAATAAAGGGATAGCGGGTAGTGGCCCCGAAGGCGTCATGTTTGATTCCACGTCTCGGTCAGATATGATGGAATCCTTCACTTCCGATGCGGGTCCAACTGGAGCAGGAAAGAAGATCAGAAACCCTGGTGTCATGCTTGTGGCCAGAGGTGCGGGTATCGTATGACTTGAAGTCTTTGAGCTCGAACCAGTCAAGAGGGTCCCAACAGAGCCTGTCAAGGTGAAGAGCAAGATTGAGCAAGCAGCCTCTCAGAAGTTAAAGAAGATGCACCCAGACACCGTTTTTGATTTGCTATGAGTGGAACGAATGCAATTGATTGACTATGGGGACAAGATGAGAGGGGAATGTGAACGAGTAAAGACTGATAATTCGTATAAGACAGTAAGGAAATAGATCGTGCTTTTATCCAGTGAAAACGATATGACAAGAAAACGACTAGAAAAACTTTTCCTCCACATGATACAGGCTACTAGTAGTTGTAACAGGAGATGTTGCTAGTGAGACAAGAAACAAGAACTAATGCAGGATAGAAAAGGAACTAAACATGAATCAACGGCTCCTTTGACGGGTTTCAAGAATCGTGACCCAATGAATCCCCAGAAGCAACTGCTAAGAAATCCACAGAATCCATAAAATTTCAAAGGACGAAAAGAAATCAAGTACGAAATAGAAGAGGTTGGAGAGGCAGCATTAGAGATCAGCCAAGAACTCTTATCCTCAACTTCAGAATACCTCCCGGCTATCCTTCCATCAGTTGACCCTGACCTTTCCCTCGGCGCAGCTCACCTCCGCGCGCCCGCGGAACACCTCCGAGCCACCTTGCCTCCACTCTCCAAGAAAACAATGTGGCGCCTCCGCACCGACGCAGATAAGTACCACGCCGCTCGTACAGTCTGGACCATGCGAGAAGGCGAGAAAGGAGCTCTTGAGGTTATATCCCTGAATTATTAGCCTCTAACGACGATATGGTCGGCGGTGACCCTATCAGAACCTGGTTCTTGCAATACAGCCTCCGGTCGAAAAGATCGGGAATTGTGGAAATTCAAAGTCAGCAACACGATTGCTCAATTGGCTCGAGCACACAGAGCCCTCCAATCAAAACCCTAGAAGTCCAATCCCCGTTTCCCGATGTTTTCGACCGGGGGGTGTACATAGGATCTATTAAAGATCTGATCCCCAAGGCCAAGCACGCAATGGTAGAAAAAACAAGCAGGAGTCGATAGAAAAAAGTAACAATGGCCAAAATTGATGCTGAGGCCAATGATATTGTCTTTGCAGCGTTGATGAAGGTACGGGATTTCCGAGTCCGCTCCGTCAAATTATACAGTCTTGACAAGCCCGGTGTTGATTCGAATAGGACAATGGACAAAACTACCATTGCTACCCCCGTGGACCAGCGCGACAGACATTTTACAAGTCCTCAGTGTTACCACGAAGTCGGCGTCACCATGATCAAAACTCTCTGGGGGCCAAGACTAGCCTCAGATCTCCAAGGCAAAGAAGTTATCGAACCAGTCGCAGAGCAGTTAGTGGGGTTCGCCGAAGCCTCTGTCGCAGCTTCGAAGAGCGCTCCTCATGGTGCGAGCAGCAGAGCGAAGACAGCGAGGGCACCCTGCAAGAAGGCAAACCCATAAAAGAGGGCTACATAGCGCAATGCGGGGGGTGGATAAAACCCATCGCCGAAGGCTGCATGCCGGAGAGAGCCTACGAACTCGGGGAGAAAAGGCAAGACTATCGAACACTGGTAGAGCTCTGCTCGAAGGAGATAATCCGTATCGAAGTGAGCCAGAAGGACCTCAGCAACGCTACATCCAATCGCGAAGCTGTAGAAAGAGAAAACGCTGAACTAGCGCACACCAGGAAGCAGACCATTGAGCGAATGAAAGCCTACTTTGTCAAATTCTGTGAAGTCTACCCGATAGAGATGTACGAGTACCTCATCGAGAACAGCCAGTTACGGAAGCTCCTTAATGGCTTTGAGAACTACCGAGAAACATACTTAACCAGATTCCTCCGGTCTAGCAGGAGATATGCAAAGCGCTCCCGGATCCATGATGTGGGATTCGGCGAGTACCCCTTACAGCAGATACCCTTCTAGCAGTAGCGACAGAGCAGGAGGAAGGCCAATGGAACAAGGAGGTCGAACTATCGGAAAACTAGCTGAAATCGCAGCAATAGGATATCTGGATGGGCAAAGTGTGCGCAACATAGACTCCGAATTGGAACTGGTAGATATACAAAACCGTGTCTACGAAGCAGTCACAGCCATCGGGGAGACCTCCATTGACACCGAAGACGCCGTACAGATCGGCCTAGAGAAATACACGGGTGGCACACTAGCCAGCAAGAAGCGCGCCGGCTGTTGCGAGCTCTGGAAATGCACCTTTGCCGGGGCCGTGGAGGGGAAGGTGATGGGCGTGGAGGAATTTGCATACATGGTCGTACCAGAACTGCTTTCTCCTTACTATTTACTACTGAAATCTCTTTAGAAATTGCAACAAATCTTGGAAAGGTTACCGAGGATGAGGATATTCGTCACCGGAAGAGCTAACATTCAGGCTGAGATCGGAAAGCGTCTTGCCGGACAAGTGAAAAGTGTATCTCTAGGTACCAGCGAGGATGATTCTGCCATCCGGGTCTTCATACAGATTGCAATAATGTATACCAAACCAACCAACTTGATTCACCAGAACTGCCTACTAATGATATATTCATTCTTTATAGAGTTTATCCTTATATTAATGTATCATATATATTAAACTTATAGTCCCTTCTCCTATAATAATTATCATTTTATAAGGTTTCCAAAAATTACCTCTTAATACTCTAAAATCTAATACAGTGGACAAGCCCTCAAGGTCTTGAGGGGGGCGCTAGTATTAATCACTGATAGCTGACGCTCCCTTGTTTTCTCCATAGGCTTTTAGAGTGTCTGTCCAGTTCCTAGCGCATTAGCACTGTGCTATCTCCCGGGGACCTCCATACCCTTCAAGTTCAGATACCGCTGGGGGTGCTTCTTTGTAGCAGGCTTTCGAGTGGGTTGTTTTGAGGCCAGAAGTTCTGACAAGCTCACTCGGTACCTTCAGGTTCTATACCGGTGCCCGTGGCTTGGATGCACCCTCTGGGGAAACGATCAAAGTTTTCCTAAGAGTCCAACCGAAAGAAAACACACTTGATAGTCGATCATGGCATGTCTCGAGCCGTTCCCTACAGCCGGGGGCATATCTTCAATTCAGCGAGGCTTAATAAATCACCGATCTACGCATAATAGTGGCACTTCTCAACTTGAGAAGTGCAAGTGCGAGAATGTGTGGGTATTAAGTTAATACCCACACATTCTCGCACTTGTAATGGGATGACACATCTAATTATTAGTTTCATTGAATTCTCATTTACAACTAAGCGAAGCGAAAAACTCGTTTTATATTGGGGTCAACAATTGGTCCGGGTAGTCTCATAGTATACGCTACTAAACCAGTGAAAGGGAGTAAAAAAGAAGTAAAAATCATATACAGTATCATAGCGTGCTCCCCAGAATATTCTTCTAATAGAACATTCCCCCCTCTCTAGCCCGGGAGCAGCTACAGATGACCGCTGAGAAGGAGCTGGTTTATTACGAAAAAGAATTCATTCCCACCCATATCCAGCCGTACCATGTTCGGTTATTCCGTATTGGGGTGAAATTTGTTACACACTCCTGGCGGATATGTGCTTATTCGATTCGTACGACAGGCGATTTACCACTTTAACCATTGTAGGGCTGTCTCCATCAGGATTCAGAGTGTAGTTTTGGGATGTGGGTGGTAGGGATGAAAGGAAATCAAACAATAATCCTTTGAGCTCCATCGCGCGATCAACGATAAAGTAGTTCAATCCAAAGTGCTACCGTGAGAGTTAGAGATTGAAAAGGAGGAAATGGTGGAGGAAATACGTGAGGTATTATTACTTCCCCGCACAGGGTTGCAACCATATTTGCCAGGCGCGACATCACCCTGTCTGCGACCTTGTCTTCGAAGGGGATTCACGGAAAATAGATATCCCGGCGCAGCCCCCTCCGCGCCAAGCATCCGAGATGTCTGTGCGCAAAAGCTTAACTCAACCCCCAATTCATTGTGGGGCGTACCTGCATCCCACACGCCAATAATTAACCGAAACCTATCACCGAGATGCCCCGCCAAACCCCCCATCTCTTCCCCCGCAACCCACCCTCACTACCTCCACAGCGCAAGCCCAAAACTCACCTCCCACTAGCTGCACACCCCCCACCCCCTTTATCATTACACACTACCCAGCGCTACGAGCTCTTTCCTCACCGGGAACATCTTCCATTCCCTTCTTCACCATCAAGTTCCCAGAATGGCACCGCAACGGTTCCCCATGGACCGAGTTCTCGCTCGATATCCGGCACCCGATGCTCAACAACGGCTGGTTCCAGCGGGGGGGTTGGTAGGTGTGTAGGGAGGGGCAGGGTACTTTGGAAGTGCTGGAGTTGAGCTAGTAGAACAAAGAAACTGCCAAGCACCTGAAAAAGAGCTCGTCTCAGGAAGGTAGTGAGGCACCCACTGGCAGTGGCGGTAAGAGAACAGGAGGGCGCAAGAAGGTAGTCAAGGGGAAATTATCATTTGTGGGGGATCATTATGATGGTGACGGCACCGATAGTGGGGGTTACCTGTCAGCCCAGCAAGGTCAGACAGGGAAGATCATAAGAGTCACAAGGAGAACAAGGTGAATAAGCGGAAAGTGAATCGGAATTGTGATGAACGCGATACTTTGAGGAGGGAGTTTTTGGCTTTGCACATGAAGATCAAGAATGAGCAGATCAGTATTCCGTTGGTTTTTTATGATGGTAGGTGTTGTCCTGTACATGCTGCAATTTTTGAATTTGACATAAAACTAACACTCAACTAGGCCCTAATGTTGCTCCACCCACAGGAGAGAGAGTGACTGCTAACACAGGCGAGACCGTATGGCTTTTTCTCGAATCTGCTAGGAGAATGCCTGAACGCATGGAGTGGCTTAGGGTATTGGCCGATGATTTACTGCTGGTTGGCGGGAAAGTAATATCATAGTACCTCACGTATTTCATCCACCACTTGCTTCCTTTACACGATCACTAACTTGCACGGCAGCACTTTGAATTTTACTATTTTATCGTCAATCGCACAATGGAGCCCAATAGATTACGCTTAGATTTCCCTTCATCATCATCGCCCACGTCCCAGACCTGCACGCCGAATCCCAGTTTAAGGACTAAAGTGGTTGAGTCTGAGCCCCTGTCTGTCTCTGCATGGCTACACATGTGGTGGGTTAGCTGTATGGGGGGTATATAGGAAGATCTGGGAGGGGCTATTACCCAGCTGGACCTTAAACCACGGACTTGTTTGCTATAAAAGTTAATTTGGATGGGGGCTTTGAGAAATATATGTGTGCATTGCGGGTTTGTTTTGCTTTAGTCGCAAAGCGGAGGCGTTCTTGTAGTGTCGGAAGGTAGATGAAGGTGAAGCATGTAGACTTAAGCCGGACGAATCTGTACGTTGGGATTGAGTTAAAGCCCCTGGCGTTAGTGATGATGAGGCTTCGAGACCTGATGGATATTACGACGAACGGGATACTGACATTTATGCTAGATCTAATGAACCTGTGCCCAGGGATTGAGTTAGAACTCCCGGTGTTAGTAATGATATGGCTTCCGGTGTTGGTGGGTTTTTATGGTAAGTATGATACTGACCCAACGACGATGTCTCACCACCATAAAAGATACAACCCAATAGCAAGGAATGATATAGTGAAGAAACGCTTTAGACAAAGCTGTTTTTTGAGGACAATGGAAGACAATAATCTGAAATTCAACACAGAGGAGTGAGGGACGAGTTCAGTGATACCTTGTGATTGCACCACAGAGTTTGCTTATCTCTATCCCGAAATAAGGAGGAATGAATGGAATGAATAGCCTGAGTAGGAATCTCGGAGTCTAATTTAGGATATGTCTGTTTGTAGTTAGCTTAAGGCATACGTGGCCGGCCAAAAACTTGTCAATCGTCGGGTAACCCTTGCAGCGCTCAGCAGTAGATAAGGGCCCTTTCCAGTCGGTTAGGTCCAAACCTCTCCTTCCCCACACCAAACAGCCGAGGAACCAAATAACGCGCACTTCCGATTCTCTTCGCCTTACAAAAAAAAAAATGACCTTCATCAGATACCTCTCTTCCTCCTTGCGTTACCAATCCCCCATTCTCTCTCGCCAAATGCGTACCCCGACTATCACCGCTGGGCACGGTATCAAAGCAATCCGTTCATTTGTTACTACTCCAGTTAATAATGCCCACCACCCATCTGTGATGCTAATTCACTAACACACCCATAATGCCTTAGGCCCCCCGTGCTGACATCTCCATTGAAAAATTTCACGCGCTCGACAAGGTAAGCATGGTCCACTATCAGAGTATTTGATCAACATATTTACAAGTAATTAGAACATTGCAAAGTTGGATATCAAAGTAGATAATATCCGAAGCGATGTTAAAGAGCTTGGAGGAAAGGCAGACAAGTTGCTGTTTTTTTCGATTGTTGGGGCGGTTATTGCTGGAGCAGGGTTTGACCTTTACAGGGACGAGAGAAATTGGAATAGAGGGCACAAGCAGTAAACCATGTCCGCCTGGTAAGTGATTACAGTATTTTGTTTTTAGATCAGTTTTATGAAGTATTAGACTAACAACCATACTAGGTCAAACTTTGGATGAGGATTCTTTCCTGAAATTTTTTTTTAAAAAAAAAACCAGATTGGGAAAATAGGGTGTTTGTGGCCCCGGGGGGGTAGAACTTTGAATTTTCCAATTGTGAAGAGTGATGCCTACCTTGCGTAGCACCCTTATCTCCAAACTGAACTTTGTGTCTTTTCTCTCCTGGTACCCCGATGATATCCGCGATTATTCCCGACTTGCTGCGAGTGATGGACAAAATTCTTTTTCCATAGGGCGGAAGTTAGTGAGTCAGAAGTGAAGCCTAGAGTACAACACTAAAGCGATCTCCGGATATAATTGGGAAGTAACGTTGTGTCCTGAGACCAGTGTCTGTAGTACATGCACAATGCTCTAGGGGTAATCACTCTAGCGGCGCTAACCGTGATAAGGTGACTGTCATGAGCCCTCACTCGATCGGGGCAGTGATTCACAGCTGTTTCACCAACACTTAAAGCCTGTTTGGTCACGACGGTTCCTTTCCTTTCTGCGACCGTTTCCACTGTTAAAAGAGTGTTCTTTCTGTTTTGAAACGGAAGGAAAAGGACCTTTTGTCTGGGGGAACCGAACGGAACCGTTGTATGATAACGAAACAGGCTCTTAGAATACTATACAGTCTTCGCCGTAGTCTCGATGAAACTGGGGTTGTTACGAACAGCGATTAATGACATTTAATTTTCTGCAACCCTGCCTTGACGTTTTTTTCTTCTTCCCGCCCACCAAATACCCCTGTTTGTCACCACCCCAGATTCGTCGCGACAACGGTGAAGACTGTAGAGCTCACTAGAACCCTCTACCTTCCACTTGAGGTGTCTTCTCGTGACCCCCCCAATCGGATAAGCTTTGATACAGATCTTCTGCTATTGAGTTTTTGTCGCACCTTTACTTGGCTACCACCACCGGATATTCGTAGGGCTCAAGGAGCGTTCGCGGTATCCCTGATTCTGAACTGAAATGGACTGAAACTAGTAGAGGCGTTCCTAAATGGGACTTTCCGTATACATAGCTGGGCGCTTTTGATCCCGAATAAAGGATGGAAACTAGGCTCCCCATTGCGGGGTCGGGATCCTGGAGAAGGAGTGGGGCATGGACCTTGATATGCAGAGTAGGAATATCCAAAACCTCTGGCACTTCTCCGGGCGAATCTTCTCCCCAATAGGGTATCGTTCGGTGTGCTTGAGGAATCTTGTGAGAGACCGGTAGAAAATGTATATGAGGAATTGTAAGTTTGTTGTATTAGCGATCATCCCTTATAACTCGGATTTCAGTAAAAAATCTCTTCCACTGTGATAAGCAGTTGCTCGCTGCGACCGTCTGCACCATTAGGCCTTGGGTTGGAAGCGCTCAATAGAACAGCTCATCTCATTCCCGGGCCAGAACACCGGTCCAATACGAAGGATGTGAATCTGCATCTATCGCATAAACACCTCTAGGAGTAAATCTATAGCCCTATCATCCAGTTGAAGAATCAGCAAGTATAAATGAACGCTTCTATCTGCCCGCGGATACCTTGTCGGGTCCGAAGGCTTTGTCTTCAACCCTCTAATAGTGCCCATTACTGCTTCCTTCACATTGCATAACGACGGCGGGATGCTCGTCGGCAAGAGAGAGACACGGAATACCTTGTAGCAGCTGTTGTCTTGGTACGATTTGTTCGGACGAGGGGAGCTTAGAAAAACCAATGAGAACATTTTTTCTCTTTTCTTTTGGAAAGAAAAAGAAAAGAAGAAGCGAGGGACCCATTTTCTTAACTTTTGTATACTTTTGGTGCGTGGTGTTTGGCTCACCCTGCTTTTTCGTTATACCGTTAGGGTGTAACTTTTTTTACACGCTCTAGTATACTCGGTTAAAAAAAGGTTTGTCCCCACCTTTAGCACTCCACGCCCACCCCCCGCAGTACATTGCTTAAAATCGGGCACACACTTTGTTTTTGGGTGAGTATTTTGTCGTAGGCCAAGGGGGGTCCTCCCCAGAGCTGATGGGGTGTACTGTGCGGTACTCGGAGAGGCGTGATAATTACTACTTGTACCAGTACCGTACACTACCATGACCGGTTATCGATACCAGGGCTTTGGTGTGGCTGCCTGGTGCAATATGCATGTTACTTAATTATTCAAAGTCGATTAAGCGAGAGTGATGCCTTGTAGGGCGGCTCGATTACATGCCAGGATGGGACTCTGCTCCAGCCGTGGCTTCCGATTGGTAGTATCTTTTGGGTGATGGTCTTACACACCCGAAAGTGTGGTTCCGTTACCTGATCCAGTGTCAGGTAAGATCCAAGACACCTACCGCACTATCCCGGAGCATGGAAGAAGAAAAAAAACCTTGGATGGAATTATTAGTTGTGGGATCAGTTCGAATGTAGGATAACCTTCCATATCACTGTACATATCTAGGCCCATAGCAAGATAGACGACCAAAAGACATAATACCAGGATAATTCACACACCTGTGGACACTATAGCCATTATTCGACAATGAGCACTTTGTCTTTTCTCGTAAGGAGATGTGAGAAATCTGTTATATTACTCAGCATGCAAGGAAATAAGCCCCAATAAGAACTCATGATTCTCACTGCATAAGGTGCCAGGCGTTTTTCTGATAGCTCTTTAGCCTTTACTCGAGTATTGTATAATGGAACATTACAAAGAGTTAAAGCCATGGAGAAGTACCACCTCGGTTTAAAACCTCAAACTTTACCAGTACGCGACTGCCTCCACGTCAGGGTCACCCTTCTCCGAGCGGAAAAGAAAAATAACTTACAGTATATTCCAGTACAGGGGCAGGTAAGTGATGAGACGGGTAGCGGGTTCAAGATGTCAAAGCTTCCCATTCCTTCCTTTCATTATTATTTCTATCGCCCCAAGTTCAATCATTTTTTTTACCTCTACCGGATCAGTCATCCGGACTGGGGAACCTCCGTCCGTCTCATCACTTACCTATATACCGTGAGTATTCTACTCATCGGAAATCGCGGAGTGGTCTAGGCACTAACGATACAGGTAAGAGAGAGCGAACTTCAATTGGTGTTCCCAAGGTCATACTTCAACTTTGCTTCCCACTCGTTTTTGGATTTCTCAGCTTTTGGGCTAACTGGTTGCCAGTGTGCGAGAGATCCATATTGAAAGACTCATAGCTGTCACATATTATGCAGCTTGCCGAGGGCAACAGCAGGGAACATTCTTAGCTTGGCAATGTCAGGGGAATGGTACGGGTTTATGCTTCTCCCCTACACCAAGACGGTTAGAGGACAAACCGATTAGCTACCAAGCGCGACTTCCCGTAAGGGAAGTGCGCATCTTATATTCTTTCTCTCATTTCAGATCAGCAGGGTTGAGGCTGAAATTTATCCTATTCAATCTATTCCATTCCAGCCACGACACCACCCCCGCCCTCTCCCTTTGGTTAAATCTGGGACTCTACCTTCCCCGGAAACCCTGAGAAACATCGCCAGGGCCTATGCAATAACGTACCGTGCTAGAAGGAACCTCCTCCTCCATTAAAACAAAAAGAGGAATATCGTGTTGGATACCCAAACCGATACCCCCTCCTCCGCCTTCTATTTCTGGACCTCTACGTCCTAGTCTCAAACGCCCACTCCACCCCCGAGAGGGTTTGGGAGGAGGGTTTGAGGCTGTATAATTGGAGGTTAGTGTTGCTTTTTTTTTTTTTGCTTTATCTGGGTGATCAGTGTGTGCATAGGATGACAGAGCGTGATGGGGAAAAACTAGTTTTGGGCTCATACTCGACCTATTACAGCGCCTTGTCCCACAGAACATATGTTATAGCTCCTCCTGCCTCCGGTCTTTATACTGCAACCTCCGGACCGCAGTACTGGAAATGCAACACATACCTTCTCCTTCTTCCTCCTCCCAGTCCTCAGTCCTTTTTCCAGGAGCAAGTGCAAGAAGGTAGTCCTGCTTGCACATCCGCAGTGCGCACTCCTCACATGCCTAGTACTGGATATGTCCTAAGCCAACATACTCAGGTCCCCACTCTCCTGCTTAGAGGCCTGCACTCACTGTAATGTATCGAATACACTCGGCGCCTGCTCTAACAGCACCACAATCTTGACTTGCGCATCTTGCGTCCCCCGGAACACTATGCCAATTATGAGAAGTACATTGGTAGGTTTGGAATTCTGGGACTTGTCGATGTGGGGGATCCAGGAGCTGCTGGAGTATAGCGATGGAGGAGTGGCAGAGTGAAGACACTGGGTTTGTTGGGAGAAAGGCGGTGGAGCCAGAGGGGAGGTGATTATTGAGTTTTTATTTTATTTTGATATGTAGACTACTGAACCGGGGACAAGAGTCTTGACACCATGTAATGGCTAGACAATATATAACTAGATTGCTGTCTGATCGGTGGCTTAACTCTTGTTACATTTACCAGAAATGCACTAAACAGTAATTCCGTACTCTACAGTATGTCTTTGTGAGAGCTGCAATGGTATCACCCATGAGTCTCTAGAAACCCTCGATTAACCTTTTTTTTTTTTAAAAAAAAAGAGACCTAACCAACCTCAAACCTTGAGTTTATTCCCCTCCTGTCTAGCAACAACAATACACTAATTGCACATTATCCCCCAGCCTCCGGTTCATCTATCTCCTTGTTAACTTCCACATTCCCTTGGGAATTGCCATTCCCATCGCCCACAACTCACCCCCCTGTCATGGCAGCATATTTACCTCCCCAGTTACCAAATCTACAGCTTCTCCACCCCCAGCCAGAGATGTCGGTGTGAGTGGCGCTCTACTGGGCAGGATCTACTCAAGGTTTACCACACTAGAGCTCAGCAAATCCTCAATCCCTCACTCTTTATGACCCGACACGGGGATGGAATTCACCAGAGGGGCGGAGATTGTGATACCATACCGGTATCATATGGGAGAGTGGTCCCTCCTATACCTGTGCATAAGGGTTGGGGTGGGTAGATAAACTCTCCATGACAAGCATAAATCACAGGCACTGTAGAGAAGGAAAAAAAAAAAAGAAGAGATCTCAACGTGATACAGGTGGATCGCATGGAAAAAGAAATAAGAGAAAAAAAATGAGAATTGTACTGGATGGATGGATAGATATTTTGCAGGTATGGGGGAGGGGGTGTGAAATGAAGATATGAATGTCCCCAAGCACCTGGCGGAGATGCCCTATGCCAGCTGGTGTTGAAATAAGGTAGTTTTCGGGACGAACTGCATAGGTCATGGAGAGCAAGTTTGAGTCAGCATTGACAGGGTCATATTTCGGCTTTGCTCCCCCAATCATGTTCCTCCTGGTTTGCTTAAGCGGCGTAGAATGAGTACCTTACCTGTCAGAAGATAGGTTATTAGGGCTTCGAACAACAATCACTCCCACCACTCCAAGTTTTTGCTCCTTCCCATCTGGAGAAAATCAACACCAACAATACACCACACCAGCTCATATCTTCACCACCACGATCAGTAGGCTACTCTTTCATCTTCTGTCGGCTATTCTAGTTTGAATTCTCAGATTCCGTTATTCCTGCCTCCTTCTTTTCCACAAAAAACATATTCCTTGCTGACCGATCCGAACCACACCTGCGCAACATGGCAGATTTATATTGTTCCAGTACTAATTATCCCACTCCGAGCCCGACAATGTCACGTCAATCATCTGCCTCAGCATCTGCTAAAATGCCGGCCCCGGGTGATCCGAAGATAATTGGCGATGATGTTTCCAGTACTGCCGCTGTCACCTCCTCATTTGAAGATTCTTTCCCTCCAATCAGTGGAAAACATAGCAGCACTCCAATGAGTTGTGGGCAGAATACCATCTCGAACAATCTCGCCTTGCATGTCTCCTCTGCCAATCAGTGGAAGTTTTGGAGTCCCGCCCGCCTCGCCTTCCGAGTTCAGGCAAAACTCAAGAAATGCATACAATCCGACACTGGATGTTATATTTTTGTGTTTGGTGTTCCCGTGAATATGGTGGAGCGAATTGAGGACGCCTTTCAACATTATGGGATTCGGAAGCAGCTACGCCTGACTTACGAACGCGCTCTTGAATCATTGCTCATTAAATGCACAGTCGGTATTCCACATGAAAGTATAAGCTGGAGCTTCATCTCGGAGATCACCCAAAAAATTTGTCAACTTCCGGAGCACGACAAATACTCCTATCGTCATACAGGAACGGCTACTTTTTCAGTCGGAGGCGAAAGGAGCAAGCAGGCAGACGGAGGACTTTCCCCTTCAGCAACGAGGAATGGCGTCACGGACTGGCCAAGTGTTCTAATTGAGGTTGGCGACTCTCAGAGGCTCAAGGACCTGCGCAAAGATGCTTCTTGGTGGCTCGACCATTCGGGGGGACGTACTCGTATGGTATTCATAATCAAGTTAGACAAAGATGCCATGAGTTTACGTTTGGAATGTTGGCAAATGATCGATGATGAGAGAGAAATATCGACCCACTCCAGGAAGCCCAAAATACCGGGTTTCAAAGAATATTGGGAAATAGACGCCGCTGGTGAGGTGACCCACCTCGAGGACCATCCGGATATTGTCATTCCGTACCTAACAGTTTTCGACATTGACCATGTGCATGGAATGCCCCTCATTATTTCCAAAAACGATCTCAAGCTATGGGCACTCTATATTTTTCAAGGCATTACCGCTGCCGAACATGTAAGTCCTCAATTATCTACCTCAGACATCATTATTAACATGTTTACATTGTTGACAAAACTATAGGAGAATCACTAAGATGATCACATGTACTGTTTTTCGTGCGGAGTTGTTGAGGTTCGGGGTGGGGGCGAGCTTGTTTTCCCTACTACTGGTATTTTTGTCCGAGAGATAATGAGTGATTAAGGTCAACTCACATGATGACAAATTTTAAAATGCTCTCCTATAACCTCTCTGAAGAAACTATGACTTGCTGATAATGATTGAGTGTTATGGTACTAAAATTATTCTGATGAGTTAATTGAAGTTCTCATCTCAACCACTATCACTCCTGCCCCATCCTCTCTCTCCCGTCAGGAAACATTTTGAATAAATACAGTGTAATAGCCATACCACCACTGACAAAATTTCTTACAACCTCTCGCCCTGGGAAGCCGTGTCACCTAAGCTCCTTCTTCACCCTGGGAAAGGAGTCAACAGAGATTAACCCAAAGATAACTGCTGCTATTGCTTTGGTTATGTTTCGCTTGCAACACGCCAGTGACGTTTGCGCCCGGAACCTCTCCGTGAAGACACATCCACACAGCAAGAGGATTAGCTTTCCTGCACCGATTTCGGCTTGTCTAGTGGTGTTGGCTGTCATCCATCTCTTAGCCTGCTTCCAAAGCACTGGCTTTCTTCCACTTCCTCACCCTAAAAGGAATCAATCGCGGTTTATCCTCAGCTAGGGAAAGGTCAGCCTTCCGTGGGTGAGCTTCCTCCTTCAGTGAGCAATATTCGAACTAATTAGGATAGAGATGTTGTTTATCAATGGGCCAAAAGTGAGCTAAATTCGGTACAGACGAAAGGATATTCATTGAACTCCTAAAACCTACTATCACCTACAACGTTTATTACGAAGAGCTCAGAGATGCAAACATGGTCACCCAGTGCTCGTTCCCTGGGGAGCGTTTTTAAAGTTCTAAGCGATCACCATCATGATTGGGAGATACGCGCTTCCATGAACAGGAGTTCCAGTGCATACTAGATATGTACTTATTGCTCATCCCCTTGGGGTTTCCTGCTTCCTATTGCTGACATTATCATGATAAATAAAGAATTGCCTGGCAAGAATGTCATGGGCAGCATATATCCGCCAGTAACTAGCCCCAACAAGGGAATGGATGGAAGTCGACCACCCAAGCATTGTAGCGATTGTTCCATTGGCGGAATGCAAGGACCAACACTCTGTCGGGCGATTGACGAGCCTCTGCCTGCTTAAGTGTCCCCACCCTCCTTCGCACTAAATACTGCCTTTGGTTCTCTGTACAACGCTTGGAGTTAGTAAGTACCTCAGGCAAGCGCCACAAGTCTGCTGGCTCGTCCGACAATACCGGTACCGTGTTTCTTTTGTTACCCCATAAAGACCAACCACTTTAGGCTACACAAGTCCGGGTATATATTTCGTTGCTTGAAATCCAGCCTTCAACGGCCAAATGATACCCTCAAAATGCACTGACAGCCTTCCCCGCCGTTATTTCTAACAAAATATGTGTACCCTGACGAGAAACTCTTCTACTCGAGCACATCTTACTCGACAAGCCACCAGTTCTAATCTGTGTCTCATTGGTCCTGATGTCCCCCACTACCTTATTCCGGATAACCTTACTAAAGCTTCCGTTGCAGGCCACGCTGGACCTCTTATCGTGTCCCTCCGGCACAAAACTTTTCCTTTTTACTGTCCCACACCTCAACCTTAGGCGCAAGGAACACACCCAAGGAGCCCAGGACTCTCTCTTCGTCTTTCTCCGGGTGGCGACACCTCATTTGAATCTGGGTCGGAGTGTGTGCTCCTACGGCACTCCCGTCGACCACGTTTAACGCTTCCGTAGTGCGAATGGTGGCCCGCGGGATGCCACTCACATAGAATATTGAAGGTGTGGTATATGGACGAACCGCACAGAACTTGCTGGAATCCACCATGGTATCAGCAGCAAACTGTTCAAAGTCAGTATTCCTAATAGCGGGCTTCATGGCTTCAATGCTCTTGGGAACAACATTCAGACAACGGTAGGCGAAGAGTGCAGGGGTATTCTCAGTAGGTTGCATACCAGTCACAGAAGCAACTAGTTGCTTCGTCGCTGACGCGACGAGAATAACGGCTTAGATGGCTGTCCAGTGAGATACCGCTGCCACTTCCATCGTGTACTAATCGCTCCCATCCACCCGCTGTCCCATCTCTCACGCAACATATCCACCGAACAGCGATTTGCATGCCCACCAAGACCACTGCCTTATGATTTTAGACATCATATTCGGTGACTCAGGCAGCTCAAACAAATTCACAATAGCCCGAACTAAGACTGCATTAAAGAATCGGTTGGAAGATTCTGTATGTGAAGGAGGATTGTTAAAGAAAACAGTTCTATCACGGGAAGCATATAAGGAAGCTGGTTCTTCTATTTCATTCTTTTGTCTTTGTCCATCGGACATCCAGTTTCCTTCCGCTTCATTTCCTATATGCATCAGTCAAATTCGTTTCTTAGTCTGTTATCATCAACTTTGTTCCCTCTCAAAAGTAGTCAATGATTATATTTGTTCTTACAAATAAAAGTCTTGTATCGTTCAGTCATGAGGGATTGTATCAGCTCTGTCCAACCGCCCCCATTGTCTAAGAGAACCTCGTCGATCATCATCAACTATAGTAAAACCATCCTTGACCAAAGGGAATAAAAGAGAACCTTTTTCCGGAGAGTGATGGGAGGAAGCAGATGATAAGCATTATGATCACAGAAAAATCGGGGGTCCACTCATTCAAGTGGCGAGCTTCCCACCCATCTCTCATATGGATAATAACTGTTTTAATTGAGTAGAGATTTTTGAAACAATTAATCCAATGGTACACAAACAAGGGATAACCCAGATACTAGCCTTCCGAAGCTTCCCCCAGTGCCTCCACTTCCCTCATGAACCACCCAACCATGCACACCTCACAAATCTGTCTACTACACTGTTCATCCACAAGTCGTGTCTCCACTCTATACCGCTTAGGAGACCCATCGAATCAGATTTAATCGCAATTTTAAGCAGAAGGTGGACAAGGTTGACTTACCGTATTGGCATCGGGAGCCCCACTTATCGCCTAACCCGCCAGACATCATCATAATAGTCTCTGAGATCCTGTTCCGTGAAGGTGAAATTCGTTTCACCTTTGGCTGCAACTGGCTCACGAAGGAATATTTTCTTGAAGCTAAGGTCCAAGGTACCTCCGGTAATAGAATGTGCGTCGATAAGGATCGCATCTCCGATTTGCGGTGTGATCGTAAGGAGATGACTACGCCCTTCCGTCGCCTGTGGATTTGGTACCGTTTCTGCCACCCATTGCTCGATACGGATGGTTCTGGCCAACTTGGATACAAAAAATAGAAGCGCAATATTAACCTGTCCCGAGGAGTTTTCTAACCACCAGCGACCACCTGCCTTCAAGGACGGAGCATATTGAGAAACACCACACTCGAAGACAAGGGTTGGCCAATCGGTTTTGTAATTGCGCGTGAACTGAGGTATATAGGCCCCATCGGCTTGTTTCCGGCCTGCAGTACCTGTATAGGTTGCGCTACCGATATCAAGAAGAGCACGTCCCAAATGCATCCCTTCCACCTTCTTTATGAGGATGCGCCCAAACTGCCTGTGAACTAATTCGTGGATTTTGCTGACCATAATTTTGACAATCAAAGCTTTTGGATCGTTGAGGTAGTGGAAGCGGAGTCCTTTGTAGTGTGTATTGCGAAGATGCTCGATCTTATAGAGCTCCTCTTTGGTCACAGGCGAAAAAACAATGTACTGGCACAGTGATTCGTCAGCGTTACCAGAACATAATTGGCTGGTATTCGAATCAATAGCCCTAGTAAATGAGTGTATATCGCGATATTCCTGGTGGTCTACACCCTCTAGCCCTTTGGCAAGATAGTAATGAATGTCGGGTAGTCGACTAAGGGCTCGTGTTTGATAGGTGGAAGCGATTGGGGGAAGACTCAATAACCTGGTTGGCATGGCGAGCTTTCTTACCCCCATCTGGCGGTAGATATTAAAGAATGCCATTTTGCTTGCGTGGTATCAGTACCAACAGCTGTGGGCTGTAGTGTTTTGAGATTGTGAAAAGGCGGAGTGGTAATTGCAGCAGAGACAAACTGTTGCTGGTCGGCTTTTCAATTCAGCTTAAGTGCTTTTGATCACGTGGCATTGCCCTGGTTTACCATACTAACATAATTTACCGGCCGCACAGCACACGGGCATAACCCCCTCATTAGTTGGCAGATTTCCCAGCCTTTTAGCGTGGTTAGCGGCATAGATTAGCTCCAGATCTATACGAAAGGTACAATGGCCGAGGACCTCATGCTGTGACCCGCATCTACACGACGGACGCCACACTTGAGCTCATCCCAATATCGGAATATTACTAGGAACTAGGCACAAGGATCCGGCATATAGCGATCGCACGCTACTTTGTGACCTCCCTAGTTTTGAGCATTTTTTGCTTGTAAGTCACTTTGGTGTGTGCGAAGACTTTATGTTGGACCCTTGTAGCTCAAAATTTGGCGAATGGGAATCTGCAGCGTTGACAAAGAGGAGTTCTTAAGGATGCAATAGAGTTTATCAAAGAGTAACTTATATCTTGCCTGTCGACCTGCCCTTCTAGAATGACGGGTAGAGGACAGTCTTTTTAAATACAAGATCGATGCTAACTCTTCCATGCATCTCCTTAACACTATCACACCATTTCCATACATTCTCCCGCAATGTCCACTTCCCGGCTTTCCCCTATTTTCTACCCCGCTTGGTGAATCATCAACCCCTCTTCACGCATTGTTTATCATGTGTCCGCCGACGGTGAATCCTCTGATCCGCTTCTCGCACATTCTACTCCGAGGAGTAGTGGGTATTGGAATCGGGAGAGCGCCAGTGATTCACAAGAGTAGCAACATGTGCAGAACACGAGATTAGGAAAATCTAGAAATTCTCTCCGAACGCACAGGGCATTAAGTAGGTCCTGCAAGACGAAAAAGGGGATATCCGCGGGGCTCGTGCGGGTACTATAAAAGGTTTAGATTGGAAAGTGATCAAACCTCAGAAATCATGACGCCTGTCACTGTAGACTTTTGTATGGGATCATCAAAAACGGCACTGCAAGTCTTAACTTAGTGACCCCCCCATCATGCGCATCTGGTTGGCCCTAGCGATGCTTATCAAAGACTATTATGACTTGACACTCGTTGAATATTTCAATCAGGTTTCGTGGTGTAGTTGGTAGTACACCAGTCTACCACACTGGTAGTCCCCGGTTCGAGCAAGCAGGGGCAAAATTCTTTTATTTTTTATCGAAGATCATAGGTGCAATTTTTACCTCCTTGAATCTTTCTTTAGTTTTCCTTGTTTTCCATTTATTAGTATACTACCTCTGTGTCAAGGATTGGACAATCACCCCGGAATAGCTATTTCGAGCCTATAGAAAACGTAAACAGCTGCCAATTCTCGACTTGGCGACACGAGCAGGATAGAAAATGTGAAACTAAGCAATTTTCTGCAGCCCAGTGAAACTATAAAGAAAAACCCAACAGCCTAAATAAGCTTAAAACTAAACACACGCTGAATCTCAGCTAAAAGTACATCCCAGGAAAACTGTCCTCCCGAGTGATCCCGTATGAACACAGACATTTCCACCATCATGCACTAATCTCCCACTAAAAACCGTAACAAGCGCCCAATCTCTATAATGCACCCACCCAGATATATGCACACTGACAGTCTGAATTAGAAATCCGCAAAAAAGAAGGAGATTATCTACCACCCCCTCGCTCACTTAATCATCCTCGAAAAGCCCCTCGATCACCTTATAATTGATCTTCTTGGAATAACTCTAGCACATGAGCATGTTCTTCGCACTGTCAACAGGGGTAGCAGCCATTTTTCTTTGCTGTTGCTATCGCGGGGTTAATTCCTCTTCCGCTTTTTGGCAGTCTTGATGATACCGTTGCGGAGGCGAGTTTCTTTGTTTAGGTGTTTCACTATAATATCCATGTTAGCCATACCATGGCACTCATTGGGAGGGGAAGGGAGATTAAAAGTAAAGAAGGAAAAGGGGGGGGATCTTGCATTCTTGTTCACGCAAGTAGTCCTTGTTAAGCTCCACCCAGGCCTTCTCCTTCAGATCTCATTCCTCTTCGGCGAGCAGGGCGTTCTAGACTTCAAAGTCGTCGTGGCAGAGCCATCTAGTAGAGAGGCGATCTCAGATGAAATCACTTCCTCAGCGATGGCGGAGTGTTGGTCATATTGAGCGGGTGAAGTCGGAACGGTTTGCAAGCTGCATCCGCGCATTTCATCTTTGTAAGGCCTTTACAGACCTTTCCATCTATTCGTGTGATTTCCTCGTACAGTCACATTTTCGAGATTACAAAATCAATCCTTGCTGCTAAATCGCTGTCCCACTTGATTTAGAACATGCCTATACCAAGCTCTCGGATGGCGGACTTGCTGGATCAGGGGGAGTTTTGCGAATGTTGCCGGGGCGCAAGCCAATTACCACTTTTGAGGAGGAGCATATCCGCGCAGGCATTGGGGAGTCTTTGATGAGCAGACGGTGTATGACATTGCAGAGGGACCAGGGTAATGTCGATTAACGTACGGTGATTGATTCTTCCAATGAAGGCGAGAGTAGTAGTGCCGAGGAAAGTGTTGGATCAAATTCGCCTGAGAGTGGGTAAGAGGAGAGGAAAAGGAGGGCCGCTGCGCTCAGGAATGGTTCCGGCTCTAGCATTAAAAGTAGCTCCGCGAGAACGTAGTGTTAGGTATTAGGTTAGTAGGTATCGGGTGGTATCCTCATAGGTGTTAGGGTTGTCTAGTAGGGTCAAGTGATCCAGTAGCAGGGTTTGGCAGTCATGCGCTTAGATAGCCTGGTTGTAGCTAGGAAATATATCAAGTCATTCTTCCACCATCACGGGTTCTACACGTCGGAGATAGTAGAGAAAGGTCCAGGTATGATCAAATTATAATCAGGATTGTGGGCGATTTCGAAGGGGGCGGAAGTAAGAAAAGAAAGAAAGGAGGTGGAATGGACGCCAGGAAGTGGCTATTAGAATGCGGAGGACGCCTGAGTTTGCTGGCTGCTGTGGAGGAAGACCGTGTGTACTCCTGCCTAGATTCTAGGGGTGGCTCTGACTTCTCCGATAGGGAAGGCAGTGAGTGCTAGGTACAGTATTCGCTCCCTCCTGCCCTCTATCGATTACCCCATCGTGTAGCGTCCCTGGAGCAACATCTCCTGCAAAAAATAGACGATCAGGTGTGCATCATTCTACAAATTTCGACTTATCATCGCATAACCCTACACCGATGCCCTCGAATACTGAAGTGGATGCCCACGATCTGCATCGTGCTCAACTACTTAAGATGATCTTCTCTCCTATTACTTCTACACTGAAGACTCAACGTGAGGTTAGGACAATTCTACATGAGGAATATGATTCAATAGTCGAGGAGGCAGAGGAAGGTAATAAGCCGGGGTGCGAAAGTATCTTGTTGGTACAGAGGTGAGTGGAGAGGCCCAACATGCTTAGGAGTGGACAATTGGGACGGTTCTCAGAGATGGCGATACTCTGATGGCCATATGCCATCAATCAGGACACGGTGGAAGATTATGGCAAGATTGTTTCCGCATGACAGGGTAGCGAGAGAGTTGAGCAGCCAGGCTGCTGCCATGGGGACCATCCTTGCGGCTATAAACATACCTCATACACCCGGAATAGCATCTCTGTTATCCAACACTGCGGATATTTCGGAGAGGAGTAGGAAGTGCACCGAGGCTGAGGGGGAGCTGTGTCTTGCGACAGAGGTAATCACTAGGCTGGTGGGAAAGCTTTTCGGGGAGACGAGGCTGCAGGTTAGGATCGCTGTATGAGTGATTCACTAGGGGAGTCTGAAGCGTCTTCCCTCTGAAACCCTGAGTGGGTAATTTATTTGTCGATATATGATTGTCTGACTAATATGATTTACATCGAGTATGTTGAACCAACACTTGTGGTCCTTAGTTCCCTTAGTATCATCGTGGTCCACTGGAGGGATGAGTGCCCTTAATTATACTCTGTTAGTATTACATTATAAACTAACTCATCACCTAGTGTTCTTCGGGGATTGCTCTCGAATTACCTGCTAAGTAAATCCCCTGTCCCTGTCATGGTTACCCGGAAAAAACTCAAGCATGTTAAAAAATTTGCTATAACCGAAGTCCGGCAGCCCAATAGCCTCATGACAAGCGCTCAGGCCGGCAGGCCATAACGGTGGACTAACTACTATACCAACTCCTCGAAGGGTTAGTGGTGGGAGGTCTGAGCTTGGGAACATGGCGTGTTCTCAATGGATTTGATATTTTTTCCCCCTTTCTGCCCCTTTTCTCCTTGTCAATTATCATCTTCATCATAACAGAGGATTACTAGTCACAGGCTCTCACTCGTGTAAATAAATTATGCTATTAACTGTATTAATGACCACTCTTACTGTCTCTTGGTGTTCCTTCATCTCCTTCATCTGGTTAAAGGGTTCCCCAGCCGGATAAATTGACAGGCAGCCGATTGGAGCCAATGAAATAGGTGGCGTTGCGAATGAAGAAGGAAAAAAAGGATTGTGAGAAGTAAGGAAAAGAGAATGATTTCAGCGAGGCTCGAACCGGACACAAGCAGTGTGTTTGATTGGTTTAATAACCAACTACACCACAAAGGGATTATTGAAAGAAACCAAAGGTGTTGGAAATTTATGGACATGTCTCTGAGCATGTTTATGCCAGGCAATCGAGAGTCACTCACCTACCCCTAAAACTTCCTATAGCATGATAAACACAACTAATTTTACACAACGCGCAACACCCCCGCATGACTCCGGGAGGAGAGTGAAAATAAAGGGACGCAAGAGACATAGACCCACGTATGTTGCCGCTTCGAGAACATCAAGGCGGTAAAAAAGACGCTTGTGAAGGTCCCGGAAGCAAAATTTGAGCAACCAGGCAGAAGTGACCGGTAGACTGTTTCACACACACAACCTGACTTCTGAGTCAGCTCGTGGGGAGCGGCCTGTTTGTCTTTAACTGCCACAAAAATATCGTCCGCCGGTTGTGTGCGGAACCCGTAGCCATTGGCCGTTGCTGCGATTTCTCTTTCTTTTCTTTTCTGTTCTTCTTCCCTCAATTCTTTCTCTCTCTTATTTTCTTTTTTTCCTTTTTTGGCGAGGATTTGGGTGTGGGGTTCCCACCTATTGTCCCCATTAGCCCACAATGACCCCTCGCCCAAGATCAGATCTGAAGTGCTCAAACAGCAATCTGAGAACGACCAGCGCCAGAGTATCGCAGGCGTGGTGGTCGCAAAACAGGAGTAGGAAGCGATTGTAACATCCTGGCGGGATTCTCAATTATTCTAGTTTTCCCTTATGGGGCCTTCTAGTCACAAATATCTGAACACATGTGTACTTCTCTTTTCTACATGCCTAACTGCGGATATTAGGTGTCTCAGTTAACTAGAGGTTGGGAAGCTATTATGCGACCGCTGTACAGAAAAAAGACACAAATTGGAAGTCCGCTTTTTGAAAATCTGCCTAGTGCCTCCGTGCCCTCTAACAGTCAACAAAGCTACCTTCCATGTGGTATATACTGTATCGCCTATTCACTAGGGTGCCCTCTCTACCCTCTACCCCCCCTGCAGTTGAGACAGTTAGCATTGAATGCAGTTTGCAGCAGTAGCTGGGGAGGGTTGACTTACAATATTTGGGTCGAATGTTTGCGCTATTGGGCACCTTTCCACACATTAGTAGAAAAGCGTTCAAGCTCCTTTGGAGAGAAGGTAAAATCCCCCTCGCCCTTGGAAGGCGGGCGAAGGAAGATACTTTCGCAGTTGAGCGTTAAGGACGCCTCATTTGGAACGCCTGCGACGAAGTCGATTTCGCACATGATTGCTGGCGCAGTTCTGGTAGGTCTGGACTGGCCCAGAGTAACATGGGCATCCGGAATGGTGACCAGTTCCCACTGCTAAAGATGTATTTCTTTCTTTGATTCGGAGTATGAGATGAAAACAACGGTTTTCACCTGTCCGCCGGAGTTCTCGAACCACCAGTGAGCATCGGCCGCCAAGCGATGGCGGCATTGGGAAACCCCACATTCGATGACAAGCGTTGGCCAGTCGGTTCTAAGGGGGTGAGAGTTCCAAGGTTTCCAAGAGCAACCAGCCTCCTTTTGGCTCCCATTGCCTTTTTAGGTAGCAGATTGCGTCCGGCCAATGTCTTCAAATAGCCCCATTCCAGCTATCATACCATCCAACCTGCCTCCGAATCCCTGGCTCACCAATTCTAGAACTGGGCCAGCCATTAGTTTTGCTATCAATGTCTCCTCACGGTTGAAGTAGAGAAAGCGGTGTCCTTTGGAGCGGGGTTGGCGAATACGGTCGATGACCGCAGGCTGGTCTGGCGTCACATGGGCATATACTGCATGCTGCTGGCTAGCTTATCGGAACATAATTTATTGGGTTGGGATTGAATTTCCCTTATGAATGACTTCGCATCGCGGAATTGCCGGGGTTCTACACCTCCTAACCCCTTGGTAAGATAATAATGCATGTCGTGTGGTGCGGTAGGTTCTGAGCTTAGATGAGGGGAGGCTGGGGAGGAAGGTGGGGTGTAACTAGCGTTGTTTACACTAAGTCGCCAGAATTTCTGCCATGGCACAACCTTTCAAATCAATGTGCCCGGCACAGCACTATGTAGTGCGCAGGCGATACATGTATAAATAAAAGGATTTTTTTTAAGAAGAAAAGGCAAATAAACTATCTACAAGCCCAATTCAATATCCCCCATTTCCCATTCTTCTAAGTTCTGACTGTGCTGAAGAAGACGAATATTTACTTCCTCAATAACAGAAACAAACCCAAAACAATTGAATTGTGCCAGGCAGTGCCATCAGCTAATCTCACGACACTCTGGCATTTCGTAGTGCCAACAACGCTAGGTGTAACACAGTCCCTGCCCTGTCGAGGGATATCCTGATCGCGGAGTGGGTCGTGAGGGAGTTTGGGGCGGGCAGGCACCCTCTATAGTCACTGCAGCCATTCTTTTCGGAGGTCGGTAGTGGGTGCGGGGGATAGTAGTTAGGTGGTATCAGATTCGGAGGTTGTGGATTACGGAGTTGCGAAGTTGTCCAAAAAAAGGTGTGATGGTGGTTGCGACATGAGATCGGGGAGTCTGATTTTTAATTCTGTATCGCTAGTATGGTTCCGGTCACCTATGCACAACACCTCGATTGAAGCAACGGGGGACGCCTTGGCATAAAATCGACCGTGAAAAAAACTTGTAGATGTTCAAACCACATCAGGAGCAGAGTTTTTTTTAAAAAAAATTTAAATTCTGGTTTTGTTAGGGCTAAAGGCTAAATTTCTCCAGTCAACCTTATGCCAAGAAGTCCCCTGTAGGTGGGGTTGTATAGGTGGCTGGAACCATATAACCCAACTTGGGCGGGTGTGACAGTCACAGATGACATCACCTGATCAGCACCTATCGCTTCCACTACCAGCCGTGCCCGTACTTAGCGCGAGGATCTGAAAACGAACGAAGGGATACCGTATTTTTTGGTGTTATCCGGTTTTTTGCCAAGAAAGTGCGTCACTTAAGGTTGGACGGTGCCCGTAGTCTGAAATAGGACCTTTGATACTCCCCAGTTATCATAGTAACCAAGGAACGGATTTTAGGTGTCCAGTACTCCACCAATTAGTGTGTGGCGCATGTTTGATCACCATCCCAACCCTTGCAGAGGAGGGATTGAAGACCCTCAGCCGCAATTTTGTAGACACCTAAAATCCACCCCTTAGTTACTATGCTGGCTGGCAGCATTGAAGGTCCTATTTTAGACTACGGGCAACGTCCAAGCTTAAGTGACGCACTTTCTTGGCAGAAAACCGGATAACACCAAAAAATACGGTAGGTCATATCCAAAAAGGATAGAGAATGCATGAAGGAGGTCAGAAATTTAGGGTTAGGGGAAATTTGTGTACCGAAGGTACGGCGCAAATCACTTAAAACCTACACCAGGTTGAAACGGCATCAGTGGCAACCGCACCAAATTGCTGCTGCTTACTTAACAGTCTGAGAACCACATACCGTAAAAACTCGTGAAATCCACTATCTCCGTACTGTCACGAATATCCCTGTAAATCGCGACATCAGCCCAAGATAGGTTTAGTTGGCAAAGGTAACAAGATCCAACACAACCGAATGACCCAGGCTATACCGTGTCAGGAAAGCACTAATCCTTCTTAAGAGCTTTTGACTTATAATCTGGAGATTAGGGGCTGACGGAGATAGTGGATTTCACGAGTTTTTACGGTA
>Ga0307509_10000402_pt1 | contig 72517 bp, 55 predicted proteins | sample 10_EM_MG_FD_202245 | JGI IMG/M metagenome (GOLD analysis project Ga0307509, IMG submission 202245) | Populus trichocarpa ectomycorrhiza microbial communities from riparian zone in the Pacific Northwest, United States - 10_EM | ecosystem: Host-associated > Plants > Roots > Unclassified | place...
AGTCCCTTCATGATCGAGTAGTAATCTCACCACTCCTTCATGCCCATTGTGTCCAGCCCACCAGATTGGCCTTTGCCCATCCTTATCTTGTTTATCCGGGCTGACCTTACCACTTCCAAGCAGTATTTTGACCACTTCCTCATGCCCATTCTCGGCTGCCTTCGAGAGTGGTGTCCGACCGCACTCATCTGGGCGGTCGGGGTCGATGTCCAGTCTGAGTAATATATTCACCAGTTTCTCGTGCCCGATCTCAGCTGCCAACAAGAATTCAGTTTTCCCGACGCCACCGGGTCCGCCGGTCTTGACGCCATCCCCACGGAGTAGTAATTTCACCACACCCTCATGGCCTTTGTCAGCGGCACACACGAGTGGCATCTCGTGGGAGTCAGAGGTATTGATATCGAGGTCGTCCCGTGCAAGTAGTGCTTTAACCACCCCCTCGTGCCCTCCTGAAGCAGCATACCAGAGTGCTGTTCCGCCGAACCTTGCTACCTTATTGGGCTCGATATCATCCCGTTCAAGTAGTAGTTTCACCACACTCTCGTACCCTCTTTGAGCAGCCATCACGAGTGGTGTCCCATCGTACATAGACCCTGGCTTGTTGGGGTCGATGTCGTCCCGACCAAGTAGCATTTTCACCATTCCCAAGTGCCGTTTGGAAATTGCTAACCCAAGCGGTGTCGTGTTGCGCTGATCGGACCAGTCAGGAACGGTGTCATCCCGTTCAAGTAGCATTTTCACCACTCCCGAGTGCCCATCCGAAACTGCCATCCAGAGTGGTGTCCTGTCGAAGGTATCACAACGGTTGGGGTTGATGTCGCCCCGGCTCAGTAGCATTTTCACCACTCCCTCATGGCCATTGAGTGCCGCCCACAGGAGTGGGGTTTGGCCTCTAATGTCTGGCCTGTTGGGGTCAATGTCATCCCGTGCTAGGAGCATTTTCACTACTTCCTCTTGCCCATACCTAGCAGCATACCAGAGCGGTGTATTACCCATGCTGTCCTTTTGGCTGATAACACTGCTTTCCATTTTGACAGAGCCGGCGACAATCTTGGATTTCCTAAAATAATCCCGTGTGTAGACCGTTGAACCAGGAAGCTTTATTGAAACCAATACACCAGAATACACTTTTCCGTGCCTTAAGGAGGATTTTATTGGATATCTGGTTATCGTAGTCGTTAGTGCGTGCAATCAACCTCGCTCGATCCGAAAACTTACTTTTTGACCGGATTCCACAATATAGGGAAGAATATACAAGAAGGAGTGTGGATTGAAGATTAAAAGAAGGGTACGTTGGAGGAAGAAAAAGGGTGTGCGTTGAGGTCCTTAAGAGAAACTTATTGTGAGCTTCGACCTCCTGGGAATTCAGAAAATTTAAGCACGTTTCTAAGATTGTCCAGTGAGCTGTACCAAAAGACCTGGGTGAGAGCTGGGGTATGATGGAGGTGAAAGAATCGCTTAGAGGTGTTGAAGGTTGGGGATGTCGAGGTGAACGTTGCCCATTAAATAAGAGGTTGCTTGCCAAGAACGGCTTAAGGCCTTCTCCAGGTGCCACCATAGAAATTGGTGTACACGTTCACTACCAGTGCGGCCAACAAATATAATAGTCACCTGGGTCTGATAAGGAAAAACTGTTTTTTGCCGATTGAGTTAATGGAGACAGATTTTTGCGGGATTTTTGGGTAAACATTCACTATGTAGAGACACCGACTCTTGGAAATCGGCAATTCCTTCCCGTTTTCACCAAGTTGCTCATCGTGGCTACCCATGAACACCATCCTTTTTGAATGAGGCGAACCCCTAGTGACAGGAATCCAAACTCATGCCACCACACAAGTCAGAAACTCGGTGTCGAGATTTGGTGAGTGAAGAGAGCGCGCAAAGCCGAAGTAAAGACGGATAGAGTATGAGAACAAGGTAGTTTATAAAGGAACAATAATAATTGACCGGTGTCTCTTGTATATTGCTACATGGGCATCGGTGCACCGTATTTATACCTGAAGGAGGTATCTACAGTATACAGAGCCAACTTGCATCGCATTTCCGGTCGTACTATCGCCTTAGCGAGTAGTTGAGAGGGTAGAAAACTGCTTCAGAGAAGGGAGTTTGTGTCACTATGCAGTCTACATATTCTTTGCTTCTCTCCGATGTTGCCTTAGGCATAGTTGCCTCTAAATTCCTCAGCTAGTAAGAGCGATTCGCCTCTATCACCAACTGGGAGGGCGGATCATATGGGTTTGCAACATCAAACACTAACATGCCAGAATTTCTTAAAAACTAAAGGTTTTCTACCAGGCCAAAGGAGGCACTGCGAGCATGGTATGTCCCAACTCACGCGTTGGCCAATTCTGTGGCACCGCAGTCCTTTCAATTCCCTTATCAAACCATGTACAATATTATCATATAAGTGATATTTCAAAAACTAGTTATTCACCAGGGTATAATATACAGTAGGATATCGAGCCTCCTATTATAGGCTATTGCTGACCGTAGAAGCTATGGGAGTATTACAAATCATTCGGGAGTGTGATTGATTTTTCCAGAGCATTTGTGGTTTACGGAAAAGGTTTCACCAACATCTTTTCCTATTGTGAACAAGGGAGTGTGTAGAGGGTAGGGTGTATCAGCGGAGAATGGGGTTTGGCAAAACATCGGGTTTCTAGAGATTAGACTGTGCTTGTAGAATTGGCGCTGGCTTCAGAGATAAAACACTTTCTACTCTGTAAATTTTCCTGCATAGGAAAGAGTAAACAGCGAGGAAGAACTTCCAGCTTCATCTGTGAATCCAGGCTCGGAGAAGATTCTAGAAAAGTAGCATCTCCACTATACCATATTCATCGTGGAAATTAATTACCATGATACCTTACCGAATATCTAACCCAGTCTTAGCTCCCTTGGCATAGGTGTACGGAATAATCATATCAATTACTTTTTTCCTTGATATGTAAACAACCATCACGTTTACAACTCAAAGTGAAGGAAAAGATATAAACAATGGAGGGGAGAAAAAGTGAATGAACAATCAAGAACAAAAAACCATTAAAGTAAATCTGATCGACATTTAACCTATACCGCCTTATCACAACACAACAGCAATAACCCAATTATAACAGAAGAGTGGAGATTTTAAAGAGAAGCTCACAATTTTCAACCCAACTATATGAGCAAAATTGAGATAGATGACTGAACAGATAGGTGATAAACACATGCATTCCCATCGTATGTGACATCGTTCCACCAATAGAAAAGAGAAACTTTAAGCTGCATTTTTGTCGCTGCTCGCTCAGGAAGGGAAAGTGGAAATTACCATAAGGCAGGATTTTATTAGTTTAGAAAAGGTTCGATGAGGTGAGGGTAGGAAGGCGGCTGCAAGGAGCGAAAAAAACGGATGTTGGAGCTGTAGTAGTTATTGCCGGAGGCATACATTGGCCATTAGCAGGATATAGGCAGATGTTAATGAGGGCTATGCCTCCACGGGCTTCCGCAGTTCTGTGGGCTGCAGCTGCTATAGTCTGTAGTAGGGATATCAATTCAATATAGGCATATCTAGTAGCGATTGGGAGGGGTGTTTGTCCATACCGTTTTCTCTTGTTATTTCTAACCCCTTTATGATCGAGTAGTAATCTCACCACTCCTTTGTGTTTATTGTGAGCGGCCCACCAGAGTGGCCTTTGCCCATCCTTATCTGGTTTATCGGGGCTGATGTTGTCCCATCCGAGCAGTATTTTGACCACTCCCTCATGCCCATTCTCGGCTGCCTTCGAAAGTGGCGTCCGACCGCACTCATCTGGGCGGTTGGGGTCGATCTCCAGTGCGAGTAATATTTTCACCAGTTTCTCGTGCCCATTCTGGGCAGCTAGCAAGAGTGGGGTTTGGCCGATTCCGCCGGGCCCACCATTGTTGACACTATCCAGACGGAGTAGTAATTTTATCACACCGTGATAGCCATTATCAGCAGCAGACACGAGTGGCATCTGGTTGTAGCCGCCAGGCGTATTGATGTTAAGGTCGTCCCGTGCGAGTAGTGCTTTAACCACTCCCTCGTGCCCTCTGGAAACAGCATACCAGAGTGCTGTTCGGTCGAACATACCTGGCCTATTGGGTTTGACACTGTCCTGTTCAAGTAGTAGTTTCACCACTCCCTCGTGCCCATTTCTAGAAGCCTCCATGAGCGGTGTCGTTTCGAGGAAGTGCCTACCTCCTGGCATTTCGGTGTCTGTACCGCCCCGATCAAGTAACATCTTCACCAATCCATGGTGCCCAAAGGAGGCAGCTAACCAGAGTGGTGTCTCGGATCGATGATCGTACCGGTTAGTGTCGATGTCATCCCGTTCAAGTAGCATTTTCACCACTCCCTCGTGCCCATCTGAAACAGCCACCCAAAGCGGTGTCCGGTAGTACGGATCTTCCCGGTTGGGGTCAGTGTCATCCCGTTCAAGTAGCATTTTCACCACTCCCTCGTGCCCTTCTGAAACAGCCACCCAGAGCGGTGTCCGGCCGTACTGATCTGCCCGGTCGGGATCGGTGCCGCCCCGGTCCAGTAGCATTTTCACCACTGCCTCATGCCCATTGAGGGCTGCCCACCAGAGTGGTGTTTGGCCTCTCTTGTCTAACCTGTTGGGGTCAATGTCATCCCGTGCTAGGAGCATTTTCACTACCTCCTCGTGCCCATTCCTAGCAGCCCACCCGAGCGGTGTACTACCCATGCTGCTATATTGGCTGATAACAGGCCCTCGTGCCACGACCGTGCCGCTACAATCTTCGCTTTCCGAAAAATACTACCAAGTGTTGACCCTGGAACCAGGAAGCTTTATTGAAACCAATACCCAAGTATACAGTTTTTCGTGCCTTCAAGTGAATTTTAGTAGACACCTAGTTATTGCAGTGGTTAGTGCAATCAACTTCGCTCGATCTAAAAACTTACTTTTTGACTAGATTCCACAATATAGGGAAGAGTGTACAAGAAGGAGTGTGGGTTGAAGATTAAAGAAGGTTACGTTGGAGGAAGAAAAAGGGTGTGCGTTGGGGTCCTTAAGAGGAACTGGTTGTGAGCTTCGACCTCCCGCGAATTCAGAAAATTTAAGCACGTTTCTAAGATTGTCCAGTGAGCTGTACCAAAAAGACCTGGATGAGGGCTGGGGTATGATGGAGGTGAAAGAATCGCTTAGAGGTGTTGACGACCAGGGATGTCGAGGAGCACGTTTTCTGTAGGCTCTGAGTGGCTGACCGTTTAATAAGAGAAAACTCCTGCATATCTAACCTATACCCTATTCTAGAATGATACTATAGTTCAACAATGGAAGAACGTGAACTATGTATCATAGCACAGAGAAACGCAACAGTGGCTGTGCAACCTCAGTGCCAAGACTATCTGTGATTGATTGTGAAGTATCATATCATACTATACATTTGCGTGGGAGACTAAACTAGAGAACATAAGATTAAAAAAGAAGGCTAAAAGAAGTACGCCATTACTAAAATGCAGATAAACAGAGACAAGCAAAAGCTTTGGATTGTCACAGCGGATCTTCCAATGCTGCCCAACAACACTGAAACTGATGAATAAATTAAGTTTTGGAATGCCCTCCAGCCGTGACCACGGCAACGGTTTATGTTAGAAATGATCCGCGCTAGGCAGATTACTTTATGCGGCGGATGGAATAAATTGGTTGAAAACCGCTTGATGGGAACGGGCAGTGCGGATGGAACTTTACGGAACGTGAGAACAAACGAGAAATTAAAGGTAAAATGCCTATAGAGTCAAGAACGGTTTCATTGGCTTGGTTCGCTGTATAGAAGGAAGTTATTGAGCGGAGAGAAGAAACAGAAGCGCAACAGAACGGAGTGCAAAGAAGACAAGCGGGCCCACAACCAATGACTAAGCTTCGGTAAACACCAATGATAGCGAACAGTTTAGACCCCAACCCCATAGCACATTAAAGGTCCCAACAAAGCTCAATCGAAACTTCTGGTGCGCCATGGACTCCCCTGACAACCCTTACACACCTTCCCAAAGCCGTGCGAACAGTGAATCACTCGTTATCTGATTCAAGGGAATGTCAGATTCCCAATTAGCCGATTACTGTTATTGTCTTATTGTCTTTCGCCTGCTTTCTAATCCTTTCCCCTCCTTAAACCCGAAGCAACAACAGCGCCTACCGCTCCCTCGGTAACTATAGCTACAAGTATTATTTTTTAAAGTCCGTGTCCCAAAACGGCGTCTACCGTGTCTATTTACTCGCGCGTCTTTGCCAAAAATACCTCGGTGAGCCGAATATTTGAAGATACCAGCGAGATATCGGTTAACGGAGGTATTAGCAAAGGCAAGTGAGTATATACGATACTGATTCTGGTTTCGGTTCCACCATCAGGATCAAAATTAAAGCAAGATGAATCCTACACCCGCGCCCGTCTCCCTAGGTGTTTCCCGATCCGAAGCGAGTCGAAGAAAAATTCTTATTGCCTTGGTGTAAAGACAAAGGGGTATAGTATTTTAAAAATAAATAAAAATCACAACTTAAATCTAAGAGGAAACCCCTCAGGTGGAAGAGGACTATTAGCCGCACCAGCTTCGAGGAAAGGAAAAGAACAAACCGTTTGAAGCCTCACCTCACATTTAAAAATCTCTAGGACGCTTCGTTGGATATCAAGCTCTCCCAGGGAACCAAGTCAAGATCTTGGCTCCTTGGTGCTTGCAGTATATTAACGTTACTTAGCCCCCAGGACGTCTAACAGCCCTCCGAGTGGATCTTCAGCAGTGAATTCGCACTGCCCCCTCCCTTCAAACACCTTTCTTCATTGTTTCAACTGTTGCTACTATATCATCGCTATCTTTCTCTCCTACCGTCGCTTCGCTACCCATTGCTTCCAAAGGCCAATGCAGCTTTCCCGGCTCTGACATGATCTCGGGCGAGATCTTGGAGGAGGAGAAAGGGAATTAAAGCCTTACTCACCCTCCGCTACTACCGCAGCCTAATACCGTTGAATTCTTCGCCTTTTCTTTATACTGTTGTGCCTTCAGGCTTCAGGCTATCCTTAAAACCCCGCTGGAAACAGACTGAGAAATCGGAGGAGGTCCCCATCAAGTGTCCTCCCTGCTGGACACGTCACGGACTATCTTGCATGCCGGCTCTAGGGTTTCTGGAGAAGAAGGAGAAAAATTGGTCGGAGGCTAGAAAGAGCAGCTCCCGATCTGAGATTCGAGATTCGAAACCATCAACGCCAACCTCTGCCACCACACCGGCCACTTCCCATCCCACGTTCGAGCATTCGATTGCGTAGCCTCAACTTCCACTAGCCCTCCAACCACCCAATATGCACCCTCTGCCCCCGCTGCCGAACCCATGACATTGGTCTCTGATCGTCGGCTCGTGATACCCCAATATCGACAGCAACAGCAACAGCAGCACCAATGTTCCACCCACAAGCCCAAAACCAACCTCCCCAGATCAATATCAACAGCATTACCAACCAACCCCCCCCCAATTTCTGTGATCACCCGAGGCCATATGATGGCAACAGCACCCCAGCACCCGCCGGGAACTCAAACATAGCGCAATCGCAAGAGATGGGAAATAACTCTATTGGAAATTCTCTGCAAGTGGGGCGGTATGGAGAGACGCAGTGGCAGCAACAATCCGCAGTTAGGGGGGCTAAAGGAAAGGTATTCTCAAGGCGATTTCACTATTTCGCTGACCATGGGTAGTGCATTCTTACCGAAAGCTCTCAAATCGTTGCCGAAGGTTGGGCACACAATCTTGGATTCCAAAGGGGGCAGTTCGAATTCTATCCGCTGGATCGGAGGCAGGCAGGTTTCCGGTACTGATGGCTAAAGTAGTACTGTTATGAGAGCCAGGCATGGCGGCTTTCGAATCGGGTTGTTGATAGGCTTGAGTCGCCTGTTCTCCCTGGTTATGAGCCATTGAGGAGCTTTCAGTGTGGGGGGTTGAATGACGAGAGTTGGATGATGAAGGTTGCATAATGAGAGTTAGGCGAAGAGAGCTGAGCGAGAGCGTAGATTGAGAAGTTCAACGGTTGAGTTGAAGAAGTTCAATCCAAGACTCTAGGTTCCTTAAATAGTTTCCTGTCCCTGTGTGAATCTCGTTGTGTGTGAGGCTTTAAAGCAAACAGTACTATTTTGGGGCTTACAACTTAGATTGACGGAACTTTCCCTAAGTAAACACTTTGAAACAAAAAGGAAAAAAATGAAAGAAGGAAAAAGAGACCACTTCAAGATGAGCGCAGAGCCCGGTCTAATATTAAGGAGATTGTAATGATGCTGGGGATTAAATAGGAACAAAGAAAGAGAAGATGGCGGAGGATAGGATGAGTACTGCGCCAGTTAGCGATCAAGATTATCAGGAGAACTATTAATTAATTTCATACCGGTTCTTCATCCCCTCTCCACTTTTTCCGACTGAGAAGAGGAAGGGCTCTCGGCAGAAGATTCAATCTGCCCCTCGTTCAACATATTTTATCCGCAACGTCCGTTATCGCCCCCGTTATAGTGCTAATTTCCTGTACTTGGCAATTGGACAAACCGTTCAAAGGTGTGATGGTAATTAGGAATACTGTCGCCAACCGCGAACGCTTGATATCCCACGTGAATGGTTCGGGGTTGATTCTGCTCCAGATGGTTACAATACCCTGGATGGTAGAAGTAGCTGTTTCCATTTTCAGTTAGGCCCACTGTGAGAAGGGGGGATGGGGGGATGTGAGGGGATGAAGATACTTACTAAACATCAGTAGGCTCGTCATCCCTAAACACGGAATCATTTCCCCACCAGTTCTGCCATGGATCAGCGATTCTAATGAGCTGAAGGAGCTCATTGCAAATATCCTCTCCCCAGATGTGACGCGGCTGAAGAAGCGGTAGAGAGGCTCTGGCCGGGCTAACTACATTCACGTCCTCCAGTCAGTTCCTGTCGGCGGCCTCCGAGCAAAGCGGAGGGCGTTGGCACTTATGCATAACTTACTATTGGGTATAGTAACTCTCTTGCAGCGCTTGATCGTTTTGAAACGGCAATCGGGCCACATTTCAACCTGCCAGATGATATCGCCCTCGCCGCAGTCGATGGTCAAGCTATATAATTCCACAATCTCGCCCGGGTTGGTGTCGAGGATAGCCATATTGTGGGTGTGGCAGTTGCAAAGGAGATCTGCGACCTCTTTAAGGGTTTCCATAACCTTTTCTTCTGAAATGGAAAGCGATGCAAATATTCGCTCGGCCGACATTCTGGAATATTGGGTGGCGTTGTAGCCGTAGCGTAGTCTCTATGTGTATTATAGGCAAAAGGTGGGCGGATTGACACGGAGGTGTGACGAACCCGACAGTAGTGGAAGAGTGACTTGATGTATTTCTTATCTACGACCGGAGGTTTATACAGAGATACATGGCTGCCAAGGCCCACTACTGGTTCTTTCAACCCTACTACTCAACCCCAACACACATACGGCTAGCTATAATACCCGTATCTACTGCTAACCTAATACCTGACAGGAGGGGGAGTGAAAGAGAAGCATGAGAGGAGGCAGCAACAGGAAGCCCCAGCGCTACCGCAGGAGGGGCATAACGAGCAACTCTAATCTCCAGAAACCCGATGTTTAGCCAAACCCCATTCTCCGCTGAGACACCCTCTAAACACTCCCGTGTTCACAATGGAAAAAGATGTTGGTGAAACCTTCTCCGTAAACTACAAATGCTCTGGAAAAATCAATCATACTCCCAAATGATTTGTAATACTCCCATAGCTTCCACGGATCAGCAATAGCCTATAATGTGAGGCTCTATATCCTACTGTCTATTATACCCTGGTGAATAACTAGTTTTTGAAATATCACTTATATGATAATATTGTACATGATTTGATAAGGGAATTGAAAGGACTGCTGTGCCACAGAATTAGCCTACACGTGAGTTGGGACATACCATGCTCGCAGTGCCTCCTTTGGCCTGGTAGGGAACCTTTGGTTTTTGAGAAATTCTGGGATGCTCATGTTTGATGTCGCAAACCCATATGATCCCCCATGCCAGTTGGTGATATAGGCGAATCGCTCTCACTAGCTGATGAATTTAGAGGCAACTATGCCGAAGGCAACATCGGAGAGAAGCAAAGAATATGTGGACTGCACAGTGACACAAACTCCTTTCTCTGAAGCAGTTTTCTACCCTCTCAACTATTCGCTAAGGCGATAGTGCGACCGGAAATGAGATGCAAGTTGGCTCTTTATATAGATACCTCCTTCAGGTATACATACGGCGCACCGGTGCCCAAGTAGCAATGTACAAGAGACACCGGTCAATTATTATTCTTCCTCTACCAACTACCTTGTTCTCGTACTCTATCCCGCTTTACTTCGGCTTTGCCCTCTCGCCTCACTCTCCAAATTTCGACAGCGAGTTTCTGACTAGTGTGGTAACATGAGTTTGAATTCCTGTCTCAACGGGTTCCCCTCACTCAAAAGGGATGATGTTCATGGGTAGCCACGATGAGCAACTTGGTGAAAATGGGAAGGAATTGCCGATTTCCAAGAGATGTCTCTAGGTAGTGAATGTTTACCCAAAAATCCCCCAAAAATCCATCGCCATTAGCTCACTCAGCAAAAGAAACAAAAAACACCACAGTGATTATCAGCTCACTGGCCTAAAGGTGGAGTCACAGCGAAATGACCATGCACCGCTCAATAATGGTATGGAAAGGCCTTAACCATTTACCTAGATAGGAGCGTGGACTATAAGTATAACAGTGACTTGCCTGATCTAGGCGCACTGCAACCAGAACTTGCACTAAATTTTTCTTATCGGATACACATGACTGTTAAATTTATCGGCCGCACTTGTTGTGAAAGTTTACACTTATTTCTATCTTGGCACCTTGAGTAGGGCCTTAAGCTCCTCTTGGCGAAGAAACTCTTATTTAATGGGCAACGTTCACCTCGACATCCCCAACCTTCAACACCTCTAAGCGATTTCTTCACCTCCATCATACCCCAGCTCTCATCCGGGGCTTTTTTGGTAGAGCTCATTGGGAAATCTCAGAAAGCTGTTTAATTTATCTGAATTCACGGGAGGTCGAAGCTCATAACTGTTTCTCTTAAAGACCCCAACACATACCCTTTTTCTTCCTCCAACGTACCCTCCTTTTAATCTCCAACCAACACTGCTTCTTGAATATTCCTCCTTATATTGTGGAATCCGGGCAAAAGGTATGTTTTCAGATCGAGCGAAGTTGATTGCACTAACGACTGTGATAACCAGATATCCACTAAAATCCTCCTCAAGACACCAAAAACAGTATTCTGGTGTATTGCTTTCAATCAAGCTTCCTGGTTCAACGGTCTACACACAGGATTATTTTAGGAAAGCCAAGATTGTCGCCGGCTCTGTCAAAATGGAAAGCAGTGTTATCAGCCAAAAGGACAGCATGGGTAATACACCGCTCTGGTATGCTGCTAGGTATGGGCAAGAGGAAGTAGTGAAAATGCTCCTAGCACGGGATGACATTGACCCCAACAGGCCAGACATTAGAGGCCAAACACCACTCCTGTGGGCGGCACTCAATGGCCATGAGGGAGTGGTGAAAATGCTACTGAGCCGGGGCGACATCAACCCCAACCGTTGTGATACCTTCGACAGGACACCGCTCTGGATGGCAGTTTCGGATGGGCACTCGGGAGTGGTGAAAATGCTACTTGAACGGGATGACACCGACCCTAACCGGTGCGATCAGTACAACACGACACCGCTTGGGTTAGCAATTTCCAAACGGCACTTGGGAATGGTGAAAATGCTAGTTGGTCGGGACGACATCGACCCCAACAGTCCAGGGTCTATGTACGATGGGACACCACTCGTGATGGCTGCTCAAAGAGGGTACGAGAGTATGGTGAAACTACTACTTGAACGGGATGATATCGAGCCCAATAAGGTAGCAAGGTTCGGCGGAACAGCACTCTGGTATGCTGCTTCAGGAGGGCACGAGGGGGTGGTTAAAGCACTACTCGAACGGGACGACCTCGACATCAATACCTCTGACTACCACGAGATGCCACTCGTGTGTGCCGCTGACAATGGCCATGAGGGTGTGGTGAAATTACTACTCCGTGGGGATGGCGTCAAGACCGGCGGACCCGGTGGCGTCGCGAAAACTGAACTCTTGTTGGCGGCTGAGATCGGGCACGAGAAACTGGTGAATATATTACTCAGACTGGACATCGACCCCGACCGCCCAGATGAGTGCGGTCGGACACCACTCTCGAAGGCAGCCGAGAATTGGCATGAGGAAGTGGTCAAATTGCTGCTTGGAAGTGGTAAGGTCAGCCCGGATAAACAAGATAAGGATGGGCAAAGGCCAATCTGGTGGGCTGGACACAATGGGCATGAAGGAGTGGTGAGATTACTACTCGATCATGAAGGGACTAGTAATAACAAGACAAACCGGTATGGACAAACACCACCCTCAATCGCTGCTCGTTATGGCCATGTTGAACTGATATCCCTACTACAGACTCTAGCAGCTGCAGCCCAGAAAACTATGGAAGCCCGCAGAGGCATAGCCCTTCTTACAATCTGCCTATATCCTGTCAATCGCCAAATGTATAGCTCCTGCGATAGCTACTACTGCTTCAACATCGTTTTTTTTTCCCCCTTTCAGCTGCGTTCCTACCCTCACCCCATTGAACCTTTTCCAAACCATTAAAACTCTACATTATGGTAATTTCCATCTTACCTTCCTCAACAAACCTGCGACGAAAATGCAGCTTAAAGTTCCCCCGCCCCTTGGTGGAATGATGTCACATACAATGGGAATGCACATGTTTATCACCTATCTGTTCGGTCCTCTATCTGGGTTCTGCTCATAAGGTTGTGTTGAAGATTGTGAGCTTCTCTTTAAAATCTCCACTCTTCTGTTATAATTGTACTATTGGTGTTGTTGTGATAAGGTGGTAGGGGTTACAATGTCGATCAGATTGACTTTAATGGCTCTTTGTTCCTGATTGTTGATCCAATTTTTCTCCCCTAAATTGTTTCCCTTTCCTTCACTTTGAGTTGTAACCTTTTCCAAACCATTAAAATCCTGCCTGATAGTAATTTCCACTTTCCATTCCTAAGCGAGCCTGCGACAAAAATGCTGCTTAAAGTTTCTCTTTTCTGTTGGTGGAATGATGTCACATACAATGGGAATACACACGTTTATCACCTATCCGTTCGGTCTTCTATCTGAATTTTGCTCATAAGGTTCGGTTGAAAGTTGTGAGCTTCGGTTTAAAATCTGGACTTTAGTGTTATAATTGGGTTATTGCTGTTGTGTTGTCATAATGTGGTATAAGTTACGATGTCGATCAGATTTTAGTTCAAGGGTTTTTGTTCTTGATCATTCTTCCCTTTTCCTTCACTTTGAGTTGTAAACGTGATGGTTGTTCACATATCAAGGAAAAAAGTAATTGATATGACTGTTTCCTATACCTGTGCAAAGGGAGTTAAGACCGGGCTAGATATTCGGTAAGATTTCATGCCGATTATGGACATGGTTTAATGGAGATGCTACTTTTCTAGAATGTTCTCCGAGCATGGATTCAAAGATGAAGCTGGAAGTCTTCCTCGCTTTTTACACTTTCCCATGCAGTAAAATTAAGACAGTAGAAACAGTTTTATCTATGGAGCCAGCGCCAATTCTACAAGCACAGCGTAATCTCCAGAAACCCGATGTGTAGCCAAACCCCATTCTCGGCTGAGAAACCCTCTACACACTCCCGTGTTCACAATTGAACAAGATGTTGGTGAAACCTTCTCCGTAAACTACAAATGCTCTAGAAAAATCAATCACACTCCCAAATGATTTATAATACTCCCATAGCTTCCACGGTCAGCAATAGCCTATAATAGGTGGCTATATATCCCACCGTACACCATACCCCTGTGAATAACCAGTTTCCAAAACATCACTCACATGACAATATTGTACACGATTTGATAATGGAACTGAAAGAACCGCGGTGCCACAGAACTGGCCTACGCGTGAGTTGGGACATACCATGCTCCCAGTGCCTCCTTTGGCTTGGTAGAAAACCTTTAGTTTTTAAGAAATTCTGGGATGCTCGTGTTTGATGTCGCAAACTCATATGATCCCCCCTCCCAGTTGGTCAAATAGGCGAATCGCTCTCACTAGCTGATGAATTTAGAGGCAACTATGCCGAAGGCAACATCGGAGAGAAGCAAAGAATATGTGGACTGCACCGTGACACAAACTCCTTTCTCTGAAGCAGTTTTCTACCCTCTCAACTACTCGCTAAGGCGATAGTGCGACTGGAAATGAGATGCAAGTTGGCTCTGTATATACTATAGATACCTCCTTCAGGTATAAATACGGTGCACCGGTGCCCAAGTAGCAATGTACAAGAGACACCGGTCAATTATTATTCTTCTTCTACAAACTACCTTGTTCTCATACTCTATCCGTCTTTACTTCGGCTTTGCGCTCTTGCCTCACTCACCAAATTTCGACAGCGAGTTTCTGACTAGTGTGGTAGCAGGAGTCTGAATTACTGTCTCAACGGGTTCCCCTCACTCAAAAGGGATGATGCTCATGTGTAGCCACGATGAGCAACTTGGTGAAAATGGGAAGGAATTGCCGATTTCCAAGACTCGGTGTCTCTGCGTAGTGAATGTTTACCCAAAAATCCCCCAAAAATCTGTCTCCATTAGCTCAATCTGCAAAAGGAACAAAAAACTTCAGAGTTATTGTTAGCTCACCGGCCTAAAGGTCAAGTCACAGTGAAATGACCATGCACAGCTCAATCGTGGTATGGAAAGGCCTCAACCATTTACTTGCCTGATCTAGGCTCACTGCAATCAGAACTTGCACTAAATTTTTCTTATCGGATACACGTGACTGTTATATTTATCGGCCGCACTCGTTGTGAAAATTTGCACTTATTTGTATTCTGGCCCCTTGAGTAGGGCCTTAAGCTCCTCTTGGCGAGGAAACTCTTATTTAATGGGCAACGTTCACCTCGACATCCCCAACCTTCAACACCTCTAAGCGATTTTTTCACCTCCATCATACCCCAGCTCTCATCCCCTCTGTCTTACCCCCCCATCTAGCAACTTCCTAAGGCAAATGCTGACACTTAGAGGAGGTCCGGCTTCCACAAATCCAACCTGTGTCGGGGTTTCCCAGGGCGGTCGCCCCCAACACGAAATAATCTCAGCTTGCCAGAACCTTCTTCAGTGGTAGCCTGCTTATCTTCAACATACTCCATAGTCCCATCGGTGACTGCATGGTACAAATTCGAGACACGGGTGCGGAGGTAAGTGGGCACAATGGCTCGCTAAGGTGTATCGTTCTGAGTCAGTATATCTTTGTATATGCCTAGGGAGGAGAAGGTAAGGGACCTTGCGGGGAGTCATGAATAAGGTTTCGTCAACAAGGGACAACCTGTCGGGATAGAGCTATTCACAGATGGAATTAGTTTCTGAGAGTGGAAGGAAAGAATTGAGGGGGGCTGGTGAACGTGCAATCCTATTGCGCTCGATACGCTTCAATGATTCAATCCCCTCATGTTGCCAAAAGTCCTTGGGATCTGTGATACCGTCCGGGAGTGGAGTAGGAATGAGATCGGCCCTTCCAAACTCAGCCAAAACTGCATGGGCGATCCTCTGGTGGCGAACTGTGTCGAAGGAAGGATCAGGGGGCTAGATGTTAGAGAGAAGACAAGGGAAGTAAGTTGTTTAACTCCATGGTATGGAAGAATGAATGTGGAGGGAAGGGTGATACCTGGCTAGACCCGGGCTTGATCCATGCTGCGCCGCTAGTTCCGATGACCCGGCTGGGACCATGAGATATCACTCCTCTTGGAGGGGGCTCCGACTCTTCCTCATGGATATCCATGGCTTGAGTCTGCTGGCGGTTCGGTATAGAACCCATATTTTCTTTTTGATAAAGGGTGTCTTTTTCTCAATTGGTGAGTCGGGCGGAGTTGTTGGGTGGATGAGAGGGAGAGAAAGAGGAGAAGGTAGAGAAGGCACTCATATGAGGCGCGGCCCGAGAGAAGCATAGTAGGGTGGGAGCAGGGCTCATAGAATGGCCAATGCCGAACTATTGGTCTTTTGGGAGAAAGGAGGGTTCATACCCGTATCTACTACTAACCTAATACCTGACAGGAGGGGGAGTGGAAGAGAAGCATGAGAGGAGGCAACAACAGGAAGCCCCAGCGCTACCGCAGGAGGGGCATAACGAGCAACTCTATCATACTAAATTTGATGTTTGCCGCAAGGGTTTTGGTGTATTGTTGACCGCCCCTCTCAGTTTGCTTCCCCCCCTACAATGTTGACAGCATGCCAATAAATCTGGAAACATCGAAAGAAAAAATTGTAACCGGGAGGGTCCATGGTATCTTTCAATCCGGCCCAAGCCCACCATGAGACCAGGAGCACAAAGGGACCATTTCCGGGGAAAAGCACAAAAAAAAAAAGGAAAATATTACCCCAACCTGAACGTTTATTTCTCCAACGAGCAACACAGGTTTAAGAGAAGTGAACTCAAAATCGTAATAACGGATCGCACCATGTCCACATCTAATGCGGGGAGGAAATGGGGTGGATGTAGCGTATGCCGGGGCGGTTGCTAAAGATAATTGGAGCTGATATACTGGCTCGCGGAGATGGTGTTAAGCAGCGCATCGGCTCAAGTGAATACAAGAATTTGGATTGAGCAGTTGAGGAGTTCATGATTGAGTGATTTGAATATGTTAGAAAGGAAATTAAGAGTCAAGGATAAGAACGGGAAAGAAGGAGAAGGTAAGTAAGGACGGGGAGGAAAGATCGGGCGAGAGAGCGGCTTTGAAGGCTTGGGTAGCCCTCCGCCGGGACATAGGAGCTCCGAGGCTCAAGAGTGAGGGTACGATACTTCCAACTGCAGTGGATGAGACTATATTGCCGCTGTAACGAGTGATGAAAAATGACCGCGGCAGGTTGCTTAATCAGACAGTTCAGAACCTAGTAGTATCATACTCGAGTACCACATTGTCCTACAGTATATATCGTAGTAGAAAAATTCGAAATTCGGCTCCGATATAAGCGGGACCGTAATGCAAGTACGTTATTGTACTCCAGCACAAGGAGCTGACACATACATAAGCCAACTCTAAGGCTAGAGGTCTCCAGTTGGGGCCTTGCTGGTAGTATTGTGCTGTGCTGTACAAGTACGACACCGACACTACCTTCCCCCTCACCGGTTTTTAAAACAAAAAAAAAACAATCTTTTGCCAAACCTTTAGCATTCATACATATCCTTTTGATTTTTTTATGTATACAATATCATATTGCTTGGATTTGAGAATTTATTCTCCCTCTTTAAGCGGATACTGAGGAAATAGTTTAATTGTAATAAGGCCGAATCGAGCTTATAAATATGTGGCATTGTGCGACACGGGCGAGCCAAACACTACTTACTAGTATACTTTCCAATATATGTCCCGGCCGAGCTCGGGGGACAAACCGCCTTGTAGAAAGGCTATCGTTACTCCAGTGTTACACCACATGTCAATTGATTTTGTTTACGGCTATCATCGAAACTGGTATATATAATATTATAGATAGGGAGGTGGCTAGTAATAGGAGATGAGGATTTTACGCAGTTGAGCAGAAAGGCTCAAGAGAAGACTCAGAGTTTGTACCAGCGGAAAAGAAATTCAAGACTGATTGCGTCGGGTGTTAAGAAATAAAAACAGTATGGGGAAATTTGGAACAAGAACTACGAAATGAAGTGAGGGAAGGACGGGGAAGGAGAAAGATAAATCAGGAGGAAACTTTTCATACTATAGATTGCCCATCCCTTAACTAGTGCATACACGCACTACTGAGGCCCCAGAGTGAGGGCACATCCAGCACCAAGCGAGTCTATTTCCAAAACCCATAGTCGAATTTATCGTCTTCGGTTGTCCACAAACATTACCTCCTTTTGTCGCTGCTATGCTCCTTCCCCATATCACTCCTTTATCTTGAGCTGCATTCCTTCATGCGGTTAACCGGTTTTGGTTGGATCTCAATTATTCAGCCGCCATGTCGTATATTATCCCCTTTTCTTTAGTTTATGATGAGCTATCAGTCTTGTTAGGGTCGATGTACCGCATTAACTTGAATAAGGGTGAGGGTTCTCAGGTCTTCTGAGTTTCCCATTTTGGAGGGGACGGGAGAAAATGCCAGCAAAACAAAACCACGCGTTACTTAGAGAGGTAACTCAGACGTCCTGAGACAATTCTCTCTCATTCAAGTTATTGCGGTAGCAAAGTGCTACAGTTCTCCACCCCTATATCTCAGCCCATTCCAGCATAAATTGGTTGCTATGAGAGCGAGGACGGGGTACGGGGAGCGAATAAAGAGAGACATACGGAAGTAGTCATTATCCGTAATCAGTGATTTATTTTCCATATTCTTCTCTTGCTAAATGTGATAGGAACCCCCTTCTTATATCTACAGATACGCCGCTTATATACCGTAATATTAATTCACTGGAACAGAGTAGTGTGTACTTCAGTGGCATTGAAGGAATCCCTCGGACGGCCCGCGCGGCGGGTGTCAAATTACTGAAGGGAGGCTCCACCCTCCCTCCCCTCATGCCCTTCCAACAAAATTCAATAATATCACAGTCCAAGGCCGAACTAAGCTGCACAATAAGAACGGGAGGGGAGCTCTCGAGAGCCTGTTATCAAGTCATTGAATTTTCGCATCACACCCGGCTTCTAGACGCAACGAAGATTCTCTATGTACGAGTACTTTTACACCACAGCGAAAACTTTACCTTACATGATCGGCGATAAGCGAGAAGGAATAGAATAGTAACAAAAGAAGTATAGAGAAGCAGAGAAACACAAAACCGTCCCATTTATGACCAGACTGAAGATACCAGCAATCCTATCAGCAGACCATATGCAAACCAGTGCCAGAAGGCGCAAGATTTTTAAGGGGGTCTGCTTTATTAGTTAGCTGAAGAAATAATTAGTTGAACAATTAACAGGTACCATACCGGATCACTTTTTTTGTCTCATTTGTGCATGGGTTCTCTAGCAATCCACATCAAAACTGATGCAATAAATTTTGTCATAATCGGGAATCATGTCCGGTGAGTGCACATAGTCAGACTCCTCGTCGGATTCCTGCCAGTAGTCGGATTCATACTGTTGTGCGAGCTCGTGATCATCTCCGTTCTTAGCACTCGGCGATTGATGGGATTGTCCGGGGGCTTCGTAGGAAAAGGCAGCATCACTGCCCGCATCATGTTTTTGAGGCCCAGTCTCGATCTCTTCGGGCTGAATAGCTTGTTCATAGCTGTCGGCGCCTTGCTCCGGGGACGGGCTTTTGTTGTCACATCCAGGGTCAGATACCCGGAACAGAACAGGGGAAATAAGTAGGAGAATAAAATGACCAAGAAACTCACAAAACATCAGTGGGTTGATTATCCTTAAGTGCCTCCTCGTCCAACCACCAGAACTTCTCCCCTGGCTCGCGATGCCTAATCATATCAATTATCTCATTGCTGGCGTGCTCCCACCATACCAAGCGTCGTTGGATAAACTCGCGAGACGACCCGTCCGGTGGACCTAAAGTTGCACAAACCTCCAATGAGTGCCCCGCGCGCCCCCAGTCTGAGAACGAACTCACTATTTGGCAGATCAACCCTCTTGCAGCGCGCGACACTTCGCAAAAGACATGTTGGAAAGATTTCAATCTCCCAGACAATATCATTCTCGCAGCAGGGGACACTCAAGGTATACCACGGCTGGTCCCCCGGGGGAATAAATTTCCCAGTGACCCTGTGGGGGTGGTATGGGCAGAGGAGATCTGCAACCTCGGTGAGGGCATTTACGACCCTGGTTTGTTCCTCGTCAAGATACAATGGTTGTTTTTGAGAATTGCCCGGCATTTCGTGGGAGTGTTGCATTGGTTAGAAAAAAAGGATGAAAGAGGATGGTTAGTTGAGTTGATGGCGAAGGGAAGGGAAGGGAAAGGATGTGGCATAAGGGAAGAAAAGTCCTCGTTAGTCTAGCGATCGCGCCGGATCCGGGCTTAAGAAGATCTGAAGAAGTAGGGCCTATAGAATGGTTGTAGGGTGAATTATATCTAACCACTAATAGGGCCTATACGTGATGGGAAAATAAATCCTAGGTAAGGTTACAATACCATTTTTCCCTAATACTCAAGCTGCTCCTCGATGACCCGCTAGAAAAAAGGAAAAAGATTTCGATCAGAGGATATGATGCGCCATCTCGCCTCCGCGCACTCCACAATGCTATGAAACTTGATTCAATGTAGCATAAAATCTTGGAAGCGGCCCGAGACTTCTATGGGCCCTCGCGATATCTCACCTGATGGTGCACAGTACTCGCTAGTTGCGAAGGCGGATTCCCTCTCACGAACAATTCCTTGGACACTCTCCAAAATTCCAACACACGATAAATACAACCTCAAAGAACGATTCCGACTAGTTGGATCTTAGTCTCCCCGTTACCACGGTATGTTCCTGGGGGAAAAAACGAAAAAAGGGCCCTGACTAGGTAGCGTTTCTAGGAGGTCAATACTAATAACGCTTAATTCCCATGGCCTTACGGTTCTCACGGAGGTTGGGTTTGTCAGCGCCTGCTATTTAATTGACCATGTCGATCGAGCAGTTGTTTCGGAATAATGCATACCAGCGACGACAACCTCGTCTCATACACCTAATTCCTAGCTGTGAACCCAAGAGGCCATCAGAACATGGCTCGTAAGAAGGCTAAGCAGGGGGGTAAAATAAACATGGGTATTATCCAATAAAAACTGGGGATGGAGATTCCACCCACTCTCTACCTGCCCAATTTCAGTGGCAAAAACAGGGCCAACCGATTCTCTTCTAACCCCCCCAGTTAAAGCGAAAAAAACTACACAAAAGGCCCTACTGGAGGAGGCAACTCCTACGCCTTAAAGAAATCCAAGGCCATTCCTGTTGTTATGGTGGCCTGAAATGTAAGTATTGAATATCCGGATAGTCAAGTTAGGGAGATTGCTCCCGGGAGGAGTTCATCACCGTGAGGCAGGCCGGGGGACACAAGAAAACTAGTGATGGATCGCATGAGGGATGGTTTATTAAATGTATCGATAGGCTTCACGAGAACCGTTCCCACGAAGATTTATGGATGCGCTCCGGAGAGCCTATTAAACAAGAAGGAGCGGCGCTCCTGACCAGATCATCGGGAGAGCGAACGCATTAGCACGAAGCGGCACCAATTAAGGCTAAGGTGTCACAATACCTTATCTCTAGTAAAGAGAGTTCAATTTACTTCTTGAAGCGGTTCCTACGAGCTTCCATCTACCCACCTGCCGACAGATACACGGACAAAAGCACGCGGTTAAACGTTTTGACTGTACCGCTTGAGCTAGATCAGACCCGCCTTCCTGCGCGCTTAGATACCGTCATGTCTCTTAGAATGTCCTAGAGTTCTCGGAAATCCAGGAACCGATTATCCATTGACGCCATTGAATGGTTCTGGGACACAGTTACGCGATCGACACCCCTGTTCATGAGCCGCGCAGCGCTGTTTCTCCCGTTAGGACCGGTTGCACTCTCGGTTACTCTAAATGGAAGGAAAATGTGAAGAATGATTGCATACTGAAAATAGGATCTCCGAGTTGGCCTACCTCCTCATTCAGAGCGTTTCTTGTGTGTTCCAAGAGATCTTCTCCCCGATTAGGGACGTCGTGTTGATTCAGAGGCATGTCCTGTTGCTACAGAAGCATGTCCTATTGCTACAGAACAGCGATCCGTTATTGCCGAAGGATTACCGATTCTTGTAGGATGATAAAAATGAGAGCAACCAAGGAAAGCATGATACAAGGAAAGATTATAATATTATTAAAACACTATACCCGTTGTGTGGGATTTGGTGAATATTTCCCAACATGGTTCATAATATTATATTAAAGTTATATCCTAATTTGATGGGAAGCGATTCTGTTTGGGAATGTTTTCTTCATCTATTTATATGTTAGTTTTTTTGCTCATTGTCCTAACTTTTAAGTTTATACCACATCAGCAATACAGGAATAGACGGTATACTCGAGTAGACACGTGTATCATACCAGTTATCTACCTATAGGATGAGAGGCATTTCTCTTGATGTTTGGAATGAACCTTTTCTCAGGACTACCTTTTGTGCTTTAATATTTAGTAGTTTACTATGGCTCTTGGTTTGATCGATATTTATAATTTTATGAGAACCATCCCTTCCTTACATTTCCAGCTCTGCCATCAGAAACTAGTTATTTCACAAAGTGTAAAGCTCAAATAAGGCAAACTTTATAATAATATTATTATACTAATTGAATCATCCGATCATGGGGCTGTTTCTTGAGCTAATGAGTTCTAGTAGGCATATGAGCCTGAGAAAGTTCGAGTAGAATGAGTCTCGCCATCTTTCCCACCTCATTCTCTCCATCCCAAACCTGAGGGTTATCGATTCCTATTTAGCACTGAGAGCTTACATATTTTACTTCAAAGTACTTTTCGTTTATGTTTTTAGCAAAAGTTTCGTCACCACCCCGGCTAGCCGGTCAGTGAAACAATCAAAGTCTTTACATATATTTCCCCCTAATCCCTTCCTTTTCTCTCCCAATTCTAATGACTCTATTTTGGCATACCGAGGCTGAATTACCAGCGCGTTCACAGCCCAACGGCTCAATGAGCCTAATAACAGATAATGAGCATCGGGGAACAATAAACTGGATAATATTTCAAAACAAAGAAAGAAACAGAGAAGAACACAATTTCCGTATCTATTTTACACAAGATTGTCGGTTTAACATTGCCAGCAACCTGAAATGACAAGTATCGAGTGAGAGGCTGTGAATACATTAGGAAGGGTTGAGTAGTTTATAGATATTTATTTATCACACTCTATTGAATTCGGTTGGCCTTGCCTTCACACATTAATTAGTTGCCGAACAAGATATCACCCTTCCCATGGCTGGCCGGCTGTGGTGTTTTGTTTCCTCGGCTCTCATCCTGCTATTTATACTTATGTATATATGTATCGTATCATAGAAAATTTAGCGATGAATTTCCCGAGACCTGGTTGCCACGTTTCCCGAACTCCTCCTCCCATCCCTCAACCCTAGCGAGCCTTTCCCTTCGTCGACACCCCCACCGCGGCTTACAACCGCAGCTTACTTGCCACAGCAAATTCCATACCACAATCCACTTGTCACAATACCACCAGAACACCACCCGAATTTTTTCAAAATGTCCGCCTCTCCAACACCCTCTCCTACTCCCCAAGGGGCTCAAGAAATTCTCAAGGAGATTGCGGACCTCCTTTGCCCAGCACACAAACACAAACTCACACCTCCACGCATAGTGATTAGCTCGGAGACAAGTCATAGCCTACTTATCAGGTGCCCCAGAGATGGCAAAATCGGCTGGTGGGTGGTTATGTCCGCCGACTTTCTTTTCAAGGAAATCAGGCGCTGCAAGGTTCTCTCCACATGCAACTGTAAGTTCTTATGTCCGCAGAGACCTGATATCCTATTATGCAAAGGCCGCTGGGGCACCTACTAAAGGATATGAGAATGAATATAGCAACCCCAGGCCTCCCGGGGGTGACCACCGTTGTACCTCTCGGTGCCTGGGAGGGGGCCCAGTGCGATGACATCCTTTGGCTTCTTCGCATTGGGCATCTCAAGGAGGGGTGGTGGGAGGATAATCCGTCGCACTTGAGCGATCAGCGTAAAGACTATTGGTATGCCTTTTCGTTTCCATATTTCCTTCATTCGTTTTTCCTTCCTTTAGTTGGCCAATTGTCCGACAGAACGAAAAATAAACGACCGCGAGTAAGCGTCTACTAATAGCCATCCTGAAAATAGGCATAGAATTCGCAGTGCTGAATCTAAGCAATATGGATCCCACCATTATGTTGCCTACCAGGCTTCATCCCCCGAACTACCTATCGCATTACCGGGTAGTAAGGTTAAGGACGATCTGAACGAGAAACAGGGTGGAGAAGGGACTGAGTCCCAAGATAATACTGTACCACCCGAAGCCGGAATCTGGGCAGACAACCGTTTGAACCCTTTCTCCTGCCGCTGAACCTGGAGGTCGACTTATGCAGTACTCTGTCGAATATCGCACTCCTTCCGATACCCATTCGTTTTTGCACAGGTGTCTGAGGGTTACTTGGTTTGCTCTAGAGCTAGGTTTTCAATCGATCTTTATTTTCTTCTTCCCCTCTTATCGCTTCTCTTAAGCCATTTCTCATAAGGCAGGTGAATCTATTCGGGACTTGGACACGTCTGCCAGCGTATGGGGACAATCCTGTAACCGGTATTTATTCTCAACATAGACTGAGCCCAGAATTTGACCTCCGGCTCTATACATTTCCTGCCCTCCCCCGCGTCTCTTTTTCTCATAACCTCCGACCCGCCTCCACCCCCCGTTACACCGCCTAGCCATGTTAGGAAAAGAATGAGCTATGATCAATCCGTTTCGAGGGCGATCTTGAAGCGTAGCCCTAGGGGCTGTAGGGGGGTGTTTGTAGTGTTCCTTCCGGTCTTGCGGGATACTTGAAGCCACTGCCCCTACTCGCCTATCAGATTTAGTATATGCGTAAAAGGTGGAGGGTGTCCAATGACCACTACTATTTGCTGAAACTCCTAGGACTCACGCAATATTGAACAGCCATAGTTCTAACCCGGATGTCTAAGATATTGTAGTTTTAAGCTTAAAGGCTTAGCCACGGGTGAGTTAAGAGCAGATTAGCAAGAAGGAAGGGTACTCGTAATATATAACCACATTCAGATGAAAGGAAGCTGTTCTATGAAAGGGACGCAATTTTCTCAGACCTTAGGCACAGCGCGCTTTGGGTTATCGAACTTTAGACCTAATAAGTACTTAGTTATGATACAACCTTTATTCTTCTCCTTTGTTCCCCCCCCCTCCCTAGCTGACTCACTACCATGGTTATAATACTGAGTTTTCCGCTTGTTGGCTGCCCCCCCCCCCCCGGCGACTTCTAGAGCCTTCACCGGGGAGTTACTATATCGGAAGCGAATTTACCAGGTGTTTCCCTCTTTCCCGGGTGGGGAGTTCCCGCCTCGCAAAGGGAGCGGGGTTTTCTCCGAGTGTCCAGCGGATGCGAGTTCGTGGGTGCTTATATATTTGCCGGCAACTAGTTCTGTAGTCTATTCATTATGTACCTAAAATGTCCTCTGCCATCGCCATCCCTTTGCCGACGGTAAACTGGCGACGCTTTAAAAAACCGGCTTCTGTCTCCAATAATCCATTAGGAGCAGTGGCTCGCTCATGCAACAGCAGTTGTAAACAAAGACCTTAGCGCATGAAAATCAGGCAAAACACAACAGAAGCCGACTCGTGGGCTTTTCAAGTGATGGCATCCTGATAGAGTGCCGTTTTGTATTAGGGAAAAAAGAAAAATTGAGGAATTAAAGAATCTTCCCCGAGACTACGCCTAGGGGTTCATGGGGTCAGTCGGAGTATTTTGCCCCTCCGGAATATGTAAGTTGGAATAATACAGCACTGAGTGATGGGGTTCAGTATATGATACCTATGCTGTAGCTTTTGTATGTATGAGGAAGATATTGCGACAAACCTCACCTCTTTCGTACTTCTACCCTAAATTCATTGGGGCTGAAAAAAAAATCTCGGGAATCCCAAAATTGTTGATTTGATCTCTGATCACGAACGATCACTCGCATAGGACCTGCTGCCGATTGCAAGTGCTGCAATTGTTGGGCTGAGCTGGGGCCAGCTCAGGGAAAGCACAAGTGTGAGCGCATCCAAGGGGCTATTGGGCAAGGCGTCGGTTCGGTGATATCCCCTTCCAAATACCACTGATAAATTGTGGAAGTCCGGAGGGTTGTAGTATTGGAGGGAAAATTACTAGTCGGTCGAAGGGGCTAAATTGCAACAAAGGGAGTACAATAGGATGACACGAGCAAAATAAGCAAAAAGAAAAAGAAAGAAGAAGGGGGGGGGGAGAACCGAATTTTGTGAAATTGGAGCTCAAGGTATGGACAGCGACTGATCGGAAGGGTTTGTGAAACATATCTCGCCCTGCTAAGCGGCCTTGGGGAAATGCAAACGCAACTCAAAATTTATCGCAACCAACCATGCTATTGATATCAGTACCGGTACAGCCGGGTAGAAGACAGATACCTGGACATTATAGCAGTGATCACTAGACCAATAAATTGGCATCTCCAAAGCGCGAAGCTAAACAATGCAATTCTATATATCGTAGGCATTTGCTTGCAGCAAATGGGGGCAAATAAGCACTGGCGAGGACTCGTGAAACTCTTCCTCAGCTTGAAGCTATGACCCACAAAATGTGTGAAATGTTTCATAAGCAACTTTCAAAAGTAACTCTCATGTGTTTCGGATTATTGTAGATGCTAATCCAGTGGGGAAGATTTTTCCGACAACGTGATAAAGGACAGCTGGATGAATCGGGAGAAAGACAGAACTTAGAACAAGGCAAAATCACGATAACGGACCTTTCCAGGAGAAACGATGATTTCCCCATCATTCTAGATTTCGATAATCACAGAAAAATGGAGCCCCCATATGAACGGAGGAATGTGAGGGGGTAAATGCATACCCGGAAGCTTTCGCCAGGGACCGGCTTCCGAGTTCTCGATTGTGAGTATCAGAAAATACATAAGCGTCTCTAGATATTAACGAGGAAATATACGCGACGACATGCCTAAATGTTGTCCAATCTCAAGGGAAGGTTGTTCCGTGATTTATTCGCTTGTTAAACAAATTTTACTGCTCATCCTTATTGTGTGACTTGCATTAAAACAAGGATAGGGCCGCTTAGCTCAATCACAAAATCCTTATAATATCCTGCTAGACTTGATATATGCCATGCAGCCCTATGACTGCGGTATGTTTGATTCCAACTCTCGCACACACTTGATTCACTCAGAGGTAGAAAACCATTTAAGGAACCAAGAGTCTTGAACTTTGCCTCCTCAACTCAACCACTCAGCTTTCCAATTCACTCTCTGCACCCAACACTCTCCATCTCACTCTCCTCATACAGCCTTCGTTATCCAACCTGGTTCGTCCAACCTCCCGCACTCGACCCTCTTCAATTTCATATAACCACAGATAACCCGCCACTCAAACTGATCAGGAGACTGATTTTCAAATAGCCATGCCAGGCTCAGATAATACTACTACACTATCCACTTGTACCAGAAATGCTCATGAATCAGATCCATGGGATCTGATTCCCATCGTTTTGCTTGAAATCGAAGAGCGGATGGTGGACCTTGTGCGAGGACAGGACATCCTTCTACAACAGGTGAGTGCCCTTCGGCAGGAACAGGACATTATTCTGCAAGAAGTGGGCATCATCCGGCAAGAAGTGGGCATCATCCGGCAAGACGTGGGCATCATGTTGCAAGAACAGGACATCATGATACAAGAACAGCAAATCTTTCTCCAACAACAGACTCCCATTCTGCAACAATGCGATGCCAACAATCAGGCAATGAATCGTCTAGAAGCAGCAGATGATCGCTCCGGACACACTACGGATGCTATAGAAGAGTCGGTAGGCAACCTCGAAGTTGATATTTTCTCCAGGTAATTATTATTCTTACTTCGCTTCCATTTAAAGTAACTAACAGTGAAACCCCTCCCAGCGGAAGAAACAGCAACGCACGATTCATCAATATGGGGGCCAATCAATATAACCAAGTCCTAGAACCATTGTATGGCCTGAATGGACAATTGGTTCCTGGATTTCCGAGAACTCTAGGAGATGCTATGAGACTCGATGGTAAGTATCCATGCTTTCGTAAAGGAAAATCCGATCTAAATTAAGTCATATAGGCGAAGGTCTAAGTTCCCTCCTCTTACATTTGGGCTTGCCAGTGTCTGGGTCAGTAGCAGTTCGCAGGGCGCGCTTCTTCAACTATGCCGGGCTCCGACTGGATCATTTGGGATAATGCGCTAGGGCACTTAGTGTCGATTGGTCGTGCCTCAATACCAACACATTAGCATTCCTTATAAATCGGCCTCTAGTGCGGCGTATGCCCCTTATTTCATGGGCTCTCCAAAGTTCATTTATGGATGTTGCTAGCCTGTATTGTTTTCATAACGTCCACCAACAACTTTAATAAACTATTTCTCCACTCACCCAAAGCCAACTCACCCGTGCACCTCCGTCCTGCCTTGTTGTAATGCACACTAAGTTACCTGTCAATGAATCCTACTCTGATCATCCAGCCTTTAGATACTTGCCTCGCAGACTCTCGAAAGGGCAGTAATGTCCAGTATCCTAATAATACAAAGACCACCCCAAGCCCAGCAGACCAAGTACCAAGAGGCCCGGATAGGACTGCTTGTAGACTAGCTAGAGTAGTCTACGATTAACAGATTTCTACAGGCTACCTGGGCATCTAATAGTAAAGGTTATGCTGTCTAAACTGAAACTTTGAATAACCGGGCGGCCTTGGTCTCAGCATCTGGCGGCTTTTGCTTGGAGGGCTTCATGATGAAATTTAGAAGTTTCCCGGACGCCGACTTTTCCTGGTGGCCACCGAGATCTACTTGGCTCACCCGGGCTGTTTCAAACAACATCTGGAGCGCTCGCTTGGAATCACTACACGCAAGAGAGCAGTGGAAGGAGGTGTAGAGTACTGTATATTTTTCCCAATTCCGCCTTTGGTCTTTTACCACCTTGTGAGAAAGATCGTCCTCTCAGTAGTTGCATCTACCGGAATCTCAACCAGCTGAGATTTTATGTTGAGCTGGAACACAGTCCTTGCTTCCTACTACCTCATTGCCCCTCCTGCTTCAGAGAAAAGGGAAGTAAGCTTTTAGTTGTTTGAGGAGCCCTGGACCGCTAGCCACAGCAATGCCGATACACTATAGTATGTACACAGTTTCTCCGAACCCATTGTAACATGCAGTCAACTCCTAGTTCCTCCTTGTTCCTGACAGGACCGAACGGACTACGGCTAGTAGTCTTGTTTCGCTGGTGGTAGGATGGACTCGACGAGTGGGTGGGGTGAGTGGAAGCAGTATTCCTGGCAGTCCAGTACGTCCGCCTTCGGGGAAAGACGGGATGGGCTAGTGCTCACAATCTGTCCCCCCGGGGTGCTAGGGCGGAATACGGTCGAGAAGGTGAGCTCTGGACAGACTTTAGGAGACTGTGGTTCGAGTGCTGGGACCTTTGCCAGTAGCCAAGATAAAATTATACACTTGCCAAGGAATCAATCCGGGATCATGAGACATCATTCTTGCCATCCCTGGCAGTCTCCAATAATCTCCCCTGCCGTCACCTGACGTCCCCTGCCTTCCACACCCGCTCTCCTAGACCAACATGTCTCACATTGTAGGGCCTACTGTCGGGCCTAAGGAAGGCCGCCCTGCTGTTTCACCACCTCGGACTGAGCGCAGGTAGCCATCCTGTCTCTTGGCAGTCACCCTGTGGGCCCCGGGAGGCCCTCTGGCGGCTGGGGACACTGACTGGAAGGAGTAGGGTGGACAGCCTTTCTCTAACTTGGCCGTTAAGAACTAAAATCATATTGTTAGGGTATATCGCTTGGCCAATCCTCAGGAGGTGTTTATTTCAGAGATTGCTTCAGTACTGGGATAGGGTAAGGAATTTGAATTTCAGGAGAATGCTACATGTAAAACGCCACGCGAATAAAATAACGGGTAGCTCAATGACAAAGTCCTTATAATATCTTTCCAGACCCGGTATATGCCTTCGAACCCTATGACTGCGGTATGTTTGATTCCAACTCTCGCACACAGTTGGTTCACGCAGAGGCAGAAAACCATTTAAGGAACTAAGAGTCTTCAATTTTGCCTCCTCAACTCAACCACTCAACTTTCCTTCACTCTCTGCACCCAACACGCTTCATCTCACTCTCCTCATTCAACCTTTGTCAACTCTGTTTGTCCAACCTCTCGCACTCGACCCTCTTCAATTTCATATAACCACGGACAACCCACAACTCAAACTAATCAGGAGACCGATTTTCAAATAGCCATGCCAGGTTCAGATAATACTACTACGCTATCCAATTGTACCAGAAATGCTCCTAACTCAGATCCATGGGATTTGGTTCTAATCAGTTTGCTTGAAATCGAAGAGCAGTTGGTAGACCTTGTGCGAGGACAGGATATCCTTCTGCCACATCTGAGTGCCCTTCGGCAGGAACAGGAAATTATGCTGCAAGAAATGGGCATCATGCCGCAAGACGTGGACATCATGTTGCAAGAACAGGACATCATGATACAACAACAACAGCAGATCTTTCTCCAACAACGGACTCCCATTCTGCAACAATGCGATGCCAACGATCAGGCAATAGATCGCTTAGAAGCAGTAGATGATAGCCCCGTACACACTACGGATGCTATGGAAGAGTCGATAGGCAGTCTTGAAGTTGAAACCTTCCGCAGGTAATTATTGTTCTTACTTCCCTTTCTTTTAATGTAACTGACAGAGAAACCTCTCCTAGAGGAAGAAACAGCGACGCACAATTCATCAACAGGGCCAATCAATATAACCAAGTCTTAGAACCATTGTATGGCCTGAATGGACAATTGGTTCCTGGATTTCCGAGAACTCTAGGAGATGCTATGAGACTCGATGGTAAGTATCCATGCTTTCGTAAAGGAAAATCCGATCTAAATTAAGTCATATAGGCGAAGGTCTAAGTTCCCTCCTCTTACATTTGGGCTTGCCAGTGTCTGGGTCAGTAGCAGTTCGCAGGGCGCGCTTCTTCAACTATGCCGGGCTCCGACTGGATCATTTGGGATAATGCGCTAGGGCACTTAGTGTCGATTGGTCGTGCCTCAATACCAACACATTAGCATTCCTTATAAATCGGCCTCTAGTGCGGCGTATGCCCCTTATTTCATGGGCTCTCCAAAGTTCATTTATGGATGTTGCTAGCCTGTATTGTTTTCATAACGTCCACCAACAACTTTAATAAACTATTTCTCCACTCACCCAAAGCCAACTCACCCGTGCACCTCCGTCCTGCCTTGTTGTAATGCACACTAAGTTACCTGTCAATGAATCCTACTCTGATCATCCAGCCTTTAGATACTTGCCTCGCAGACTCTCGAAAGGGCAGTAATGTCCAGTATCCTAATAATACAAAGACCACCCCAAGCCCAGCAGACCAAGTACCAAGAGGCCCGGATAGGACTGCTTGTAGACTAGCTAGAGTAGTCTACGATTAACAGATTTCTACAGGCTACCTGGGCATCTAATAGTAAAGGTTATGCTGTCTAAACTGAAACTTTGAATAACCGGGCGGCCTTGGTCTCAGCATCTGGCGGCTTTTGCTTGGAGGGCTTCATGATGAAATTTAGAAGTTTCCCGGACGCCGACTTTTCCTGGTGGCCACCGAGATCTACTTGGCTCACCCGGGCTGTTTCAAACAACATCTGGAGCGCTCGCTTGGAATCACTACACGCAAGAGAGCAGTGGAAGGAGGTGTAGAGTACTGTATATTTTTCCCAATTCCGCCTTTGGTCTTTTACCACCTTGTGAGAAAGATCGTCCTCTCAGTAGTTGCATCTACCGGAATCTCAACCAGCTGAGATTTTATGTTGAGCTGGAACACAGTCCTTGCTTCCTACTACCTCATTGCCCCTCCTGCTTCAGAGAAAAGGGAAGTAAGCTTTTAGTTGTTTGAGGAGCCCTGGACCGCTAGCCACAGCAATGCCGATACACTATAGTATGTACACAGTTTCTCCGAACCCATTGTAACATGCAGTCAACTCCTAGTTCCTCCTTGTTCCTGACAGGACCGAACGGACTACGGCTAGTAGTCTTGTTTCGCTGGTGGTAGGATGGACTCGACGAGTGGGTGGGGTGAGTGGAAGCAGTATTCCTGGCAGTCCAGTACGTCCGCCTTCGGGGAAAGACGGGATGGGCTAGTGCTCACAATCTGTCCCCCCGGGGTGCTAGGGCGGAATACGGTCGAGAAGGTGAGCTCTGGACAGACTTTAGGAGACTGTGGTTCGAGTGCTGGGACCTTTGCCAGTAGCCAAGATAAAATTATACACTTGCCAAGGAATCAATCCGGGATCATGAGACATCATTCTTGCCATCCCTGGCAGTCTCCAATAATCTCCCCTGCCGTCACCTGACGTCCCCTGCCTTCCACACCCGCTCTCCTAGACCAACATGTCTCACATTGTAGGGCCTACTGTCGGGCCTAAGGAAGGCCGCCCTGCTGTTTCACCACCTCGGACTGACCGCAGGTAGCCATCCTGTCTCTTGGCAGTCACCCTATAGACCCTGGGAGGCCCTCTGGCGGCTGGGAACACTGACTGGAAGGAGTGGGGTGTACAGCCTTCCTCTAACTTGGCCGTTAAGAACTAAAATCATATTGTTAGGGTATATCGCTTGGCCAATCCTCAGGAGGTGTTTATTTCAGAGATTGCTTCAGTACTGGGATAGGGTAAGGAATTCGAATTTCAGGAGAATGCTACATGTAAAACGCCACGCGAATAAAGTAACATGACAGGGTTCCGAATGGCCGACCGGTCAAGTCTTGGAGGCAGGACCTGGCTGGTTAGTCCTAGTTGATGTCAATGACTGGAGCTGACTAACCCGACCGGTTCGGTCTGGTCTGGGACCGGTCCCAGACTAGTCTTTATAAAATATTGCATAATCATGTAATGTCACTCACATGGAGTACAGAAAAAAAATGATATCCTTGAACCTATTTTCACCACCACTAATCTAAGTGACGCACTGCGATTCTACATGGAAACAATGAGTTTGATTGGGGAAAGCTTTATTTGACCGTAATACAGTCGCACCTCGCTGTCCTGGACCTCACTCTACCAGATACTTCACTCTCTTGGATTAAATTCCCTGAATTCTGACTTTCTTTGCACAAAGACCTAACGTGTTAACCAAGATAATCCACTGTCCCGGATAGATTGTTGGGATTTTGGCCATCGGGGGCAACGAGGTTCAACTGTACTCCAGTATAGTGTGATAAAAATAGTAAAAAGCAAAACAGGATGGTAATTCTGTTAAAGGACCGTGCATATCCAATCGCTTAGTGGGCCTAGTCGGACTAATCCTAGTCGAGTCAGTTCTGATAATCATGACTATCCAGTCGGTCTAATTTCTACCATTAGACTCGACTTGACTTTCGACCGGACTAGCTAGTCCAGTCCAGTCTTCCACAGACCATTCGGAACCCTCTAACATGTTTTAGGAAAACGAAAGCGGCCTTGTCAACCATAATAAAGGTTTTTCCCCTGCCCCGATTCCTTCTGAAACCTGAGCCACTTACGAAGAAAATAAATTTTGATTCGTATGAGGCTAGCATTGGTTACGGGGCCTCCGGGGCCCCGAAAAACACGGGCCCCCGGCCCCTTTCCCCGCCCCGCAACGAACTCTATATAAGGCTATGAACCTGGACAGTTTTTAAAGTACTTTTTATCCCTTTAACTTTAGTTCCCTAGCGCCCCATACATTCCCACGCCGGCTCCCACTATCCCCGGTAGTCCTCCACATTGCCCCGCCGTCACCCCCCATCACTGGCCGACCTTCTCATCCCCTCCCGTTTATGGTCCCTGGAAACCGCTGACTCAGGCTGTAGGGACTGTTGTCAGGCCCAAGAACAGAGTGCGGATGAACTTCCAGTCCGGCCCAGGGTTCCTGCTAGTCCCCCCGGACAGTGGGGAAAACTGCCTTATCTCATTCTCCTGTCGGTGAGTGTTTCAATATCTTCTAAAGTTCGGGACATGGTTACAAATACTCTCTTGAATTATGGAATGCGGTAGGTCAACAACCAGTTCAGGAAGATGAAATCCAATGATTCATTCTTGATATAGGCAGAGCGTTGATCACAAAGGATCACTCATACACTCTGATGGAGCCTATAGAAAAGCACGAAGCAAAGGATCGATCGTGCAATCGCAAAGACTCTGAGTGGAACCGTGGATGAAGAGGGAGCGAACGTCTGAATCGCTAACCTATCTCTAGCTAAGGACAGGCTAGGAGATATATCTCTCCGGCGAACTGAACAACACCACCTAACACTCCCGAAACACAACAAACTCTCCGAAGGAACACATGCAATCTAGAACTATCCTCATCTCCCTTCATCCAGCATGCTCCTAAAGCCCGTGCCCTACCGGCACTCCAACTCCCGCATAGGGTATGAAAGAAACGAATGAAACCAAATGCCCGTTACCTCATATCCTATGAAATCAACAAAACCATGAAAGAAATATCCTATACCCAGCGGTATAGGATGTGAGAACAATCCTCAACAAAAGAACCTAACCACCGGAAACCACAAAGTCATATATCCTATACCGGTCCATCTCCTAGCCGCATAACCGGAAACCTGGAGATCCATCTACCCGTATAACTGCATAACCCCATGCCCTATAAGCCACTATCCAACACACTCCACATCCTTCTACTGCTCCCTTGCCTGTAGTGATTCCAAATGAGAGGGGCGGATGTCGTTTCACACAGCCCGGGTGAGTCCAGAGATATCGGTGGCCACCAGGGCAAGTCGGCGTCCGAGAAACTACTAAGTTCAATCCTGAAGCAACCCAGGCCAAAGAAGCCAGATGCCGAGGCCAAAGCCGCGTGGTTATTCTAAATTTCAATTTAGACAGCATAACCTCTACTCTTAGATGCCCGGGTAACCTGTAGATATCTGTTAATACATAGCAGACTGCTCTAGACAGTCCACTAGCAGTCCTATCGGGGCCTCTTGGTACCTGGTCTGCCGGGCTTGGTGTGGTTTTGTCTTTGTACTATTGGGAATACTGGACATTCCTGTCATTACGAAAGTCTGAAAGGCAAGTGTCTAAGGCGGGATGACCAGACTAGGATTCATTAGGTATCTTAGTGTTCATTACAACGAGACAGGACCTGATGGAGGTGGTGGCACGATCGTGTAGGCGTGATAATAGAAGATGGATGTTTTTGGTTGTATTATCAACGGGGGTTACTGGGTACTGTTCACCTTAAGTAGTGAAAACTCTACATGCGTAACCCTATACATCCGTTCATGCCCCAGAATCCTCATCGTCAACACTTCGGCGCTCCCCCACCATCCATGCGCGCTTCATGTTACCTGGGCTGCTCTCTCCTCCTAGTACATGCTACCACCAGGATCACTATACCATCAGGACCGAGGTGCATGGGTGAATTAGCTTTGTGTGAGGGGAGATAATTTATTAAAGGTGTTGATGGACGCTATGAAAACAATACATGCGAGCAACATCCATAAATGCACTTTAAAGAGCCCATTAAACAAGGGGCATACACAGCACTAGAGGCCGATTTATAAAGAATGCTAACATTTCGGTATGAAGACATAACCAATCAACACCAGGTGTCCCAGTGCATTATCCCCAATAATCCAGTCGGAGCCCGGCATAGTTGAAGAAGCGAACCTTGCGAACAGCCACTGACCCAGACACCGGCAAGCCCAAATGTAAAAGAAGGGAACTTAGAGTTTCGTCTATATCACTTTAGATCAGATTTTGGTTCATGAAAGCATAGGCACTTACTTACCATCGAGTCTCATAGCATCCCCTAGAGTTCTCGGGAACCCAGGAACCAATTGTCCATTCGGGCCATACAATGGTTCTAGGACTTGGTTATATTGATTGGCCCCCATGTTGATGAATCGTGCGTTGCTGTTTCTTCCACTGGGAGGGGTTTCACTGTTAGTTACTTTAAATGGAAGCAAAGTAAGAATAATAATTACCTGGAGAAAATATCAACTTCGAGGTTGCCTACCGACTCTTCTATAGCATCCGTAGTGTGTCCGGAGCGATCATCTGCTGCTTCTAGGCGATCTATTGCCTGGTCGTTGGCATCCCATTGTTGCAGAATGGCAGTCTGTTGTTGGCGAAAGATCTGCTGTTCCTGTATCATGATGTCCTGTTCTTGCCACATGATATCCTGTTCTTGCCGCATGATGTCCACTTCTTCAAACATGATGTCCACTTGTTGCCGCATGATTTCCTGTCCTTGCTGCAGGATGTCCCGTGCTTGCACAAAGTCAGTCACTTGTTCAAGAAGGATATCCTGTCCTCGCAGAAGGTCTGCCGTCTGTTCTTGCATTCGAATCACAGCGATTAGAATCAGATCCCATGGATCTGATTCAGGAGCATTTCTGGTACAAGTGGATAGTGTAGTAGTATTATCTGAGCCTGGCATGGCTATTTGAAAATCGGTCTCCTGATCAGTTTGAGTGGCGGGTTATCCGTGGTTATATGAAATTGAAGAGGGTCGAGTGTGGGAGGTTGGACGAACCAGGTTGGATAACGAAGGTTGTATGAGGAGAGTGAGATGGAGAGTGTTGGGTGCAGAGAGTGAATTGGAAAGCTGAGTGGTTGAGTTGAGGAGGCAAAATTGAAGACTCTTGGTTCCTTAAATGGTTTTCTGCCTCTGCGTGAACCAACTGTGTGCGAGAGTTGGAATCAAACATACCGCAGTCATAGGGTTCGAAGGCATATACCGGGTCTGGCAAGATATTATAAGGACTTTGCGATTGAGCTAAGCGGCCCTATCCTTGTTTTAATGCAAGTCACACAATAACTATAACCAGTTAAATTAGGTTAACCAGCGAATGAATCACGGAAGGACTTTCTCCTGGGATCTGGACAAGATTTAGGGGATGTCATCACCTATTTCTTCCCACTAATATCTTCAGACAGGAATACGATTGGCAAACCATCATCTCATATAAATTGGGGGTCAATCCTGATAGTGAATCTGGACACTCATTTCAAGGAGAAAGAATAATGTATGCAAGAAATGCACTATTCACTTGCTTGCATCTTCGGCAATTGTCTGTAAGAAGAACCTTCAAATATAAAAAATAAGAACTACTCGTCCACAGGTATTTTGAACACGATCGTTCCACTTTCTACCCCTTCTCACACTATCTTCTTACCCCTCTTCCACCTCTTTTCCTCCACGGTTTCGTTCTCCGTTTTATCAGGCAGCCTACCCCTTCTGTGACCTTTCAGTGAATACCTGACTTGACGGTTAATCCTCCAGTATCCTTCCTACATATTCCAACAAAGGATACGAATACACGAGGTATTAGGTGGAGTAAAGTTATGAAGTCGAAGTGAGCACTGGTGAATTCCACCATCAGCAAGCTCGTGTTTTCTGATAACTTTGGTCTTTTCTAGTACACACAGTGGAGAACTCACAAGCTGATCCCTGACAAAATCCTGTGAATATTCATTCCTCCCTCACCTTCGGTTCATATTGGCTACATGTTGCTGGGATTATGAGAATTTATGATCGTGATGTTTGTCTAGTTTTAAGATCTACATAGTACAGGAGGGGAAATCACCAGCCAGTCAAAGAGATTAAATTCTAACAAAGCGAGAATAATAGGATGACAAGAGCAGAAAGAAAGAAAGAGAGAGAACAAAAAAAGGGGCGGGGAAACAATTGCATTGGGTAAAACAGGAGTTGGAGGCATCGACAGCGACAGGTCAGACGTGTTTGTGAAAAATGTCTCGCCCGGTTAAGCGGCCTTGGAAAAATGCACACATAACCCAAAATTGATCGCAACTACTTATGCTATTGATATCAGTACCGGTGCAGCCAGATAGAAGACAGATACCCTGATACAGTGTTCCCAACGGGGCAGTCCGTCCGTCCGTCTTTAGTCAGGGCGAGGACGGACGACGTTTTGCCATCCCGTCCCGCCCGACGATTCCGAGTGGAGGACATCGGGCCCCACAGTCCCTCACTATGGTAGTACCCCTGTAATGTCTCAGTTATCCCATTTGATTCTTTGTGCTAGGATATGAGTTTTTAGAAAAAGCAATGATGAAATGAAACAAACGCCAAGAATCAAGGCTGCTCAAAAATAGTAAGTCTATCGCTAGCACATCACTGTTAGATAGCGGAGAAGTTTTGTCATGCTCTTTCCCCTCACCATCTCGCTTATCCGGATATATGAACAAAGCTACTAACGCTAAAGGAGAATAAATACCGGTACATCGTTACCAAGTGCTTATATCTATCGATCAATCATGACGCATATGCGTTCCTTCTTATGTATGTTCTCCTTACCTTTTCTCCGACTCATGTAATAAGAAACAGAAAAATATAGCACCGAAGGGCAATCAAGGTAGAGTATTGACCATGTCGTAAGTCTATTCTTCTTTTTTTCTTTCTAAACTGACAGTAATGATGGGGGGTGGTGTGGGTGGACAACCAAACGCGATCCTCGGCCTTCCAACGATCACCAAACTTGTCCACTTTCTTTCTAGCATGTCTCCCCACCACGCCATTGATCTCTCATGGGGGCAAAAAAATAAAACAGGTTACGTTATCTCTGAATCCAAGAAATGCATCATAAAAGCTGCCCCCTTCCTCCGGCCTTTCCTCCGACATGTCCTCTTGCTTTCCTTCTGTTATACTTCAAGGGTGGCAATACGATTGAATGGCAAGTGACAAGCGGTGAAACGAAACGAATGCCAAGCAACCGCAACTCCAACCATCGCACACTCAAGTGTGGGGGAAAAGTCTTTTGCCATCCCTAGCGTTTCTTCATGGAGACTGCCGTTGCCGACCGTCACCGGTCGTCACTCGCTATCCCCCATCATCCGCCATCGTCCCCTGCTGTTCCCTATCATACCCCTTCGTCCCCTATCATTCCTTGTCGTCCCCCACGGTTGACCACGATTCCCACAAAAAAACCCGCAGTCTTCACGCACAACATGCATATTAGTGTCTCAGATTGCCGGGCCCGTCGTCCTCAGTAAAGACAGCCGTCTTTAGATTTTGCGGATGAGGACGGCATATTTTCTGCCGTCCCCGGTCCCGGGGTCTTGGCAGTCCATCCTCCAGACCCTGTCGGGCACCTGGACCATTGGGAACACTGCCCTGATATTATAGCACTGATCACTAGACCAATAAATTGGCCTCCCCAAAGCGCCAAGCTAAGCAATACAATTCTATATAGTGTAGATATTTGCTTGCAACAAATGGGGGAAAGTAGGCTCAAGTGAGGACTCGTGAAACTCTTCCTCAACTTGAAGCTATGGTCCACAAAATATGTGAAATTGCAAATACAGAGGGGAATATGTTTTCCACAAGGTGATAAAGGAGTGCAGGAGGAATCGGGAGAAAGATAGAACTTAGAACCAGACAAAATCGAGATCACCGACCTTTCCAGTAGAACGATGATTTCCCCTTATTCCTAATTGTGAGAATCACAGCAAAATGTAGCCCCCATATGAACGGCGGAATGTGAGGCGGTGAATGCATACCTGGAAGCTTTTGTCAGGGACCGACTTGCGTGTTCTCAATTGTGTATATGAGAAAAGGCCTAAGTTGTCGGTAAACACGACCTCAAGGATGGCTAGTAAATTGTTCTCTATAGATTCGTGGGAGAAGATGGGCGACGACATGCCTAACTCTTGTCCAAATCCCAGGAGAAAGTTCTTCCTTGATTCATTCGCTAGTTAACCTAATTTACCTGCTCATAGTTATTGTGACTTGCATTAAAACCAAGATAGGAGTGGGTAGCTCAATCACAAAGTCCTTATAATATCTTTCCAGACGCGGTATATGCCTTCGAACCCTATGACTGCGGTATGTTTGATTCCAACTCTCGCACACAGTTCGTTCACGCAGAGGCATAAAACCATTTAAGGAACTAAGAGTCTTCAATTTTGCCTCCTCAACTCAACCACTCAACTTTCCAACTCACGCTCTGCACCCAACACTCTCTATCTCACTCTCCTCATACAACCTTCGTCAACTCTGTTCGTCCAACCTCCCGCACACGATCCTCTTCAATTTAGTATAACCACGGACAACCTGCTACTCAAACTAATCAGGAGACCGATTTTCAAATAGCCATGCCAGGCTCAGATAATACTACTACTCTATCCACTAGTACCGGAAACGCTCCTGACTCAGATCCATGGGATCTGATTCTAATCGCTTTGCTTCGAATCCGAGACCAGATGGCGGACCTTGTGCGAGGACAGGACATCCTTCTGCAACAGGTGAGCGCCCTTCGGCAAGAACAGGACATTATGCTGCAAGAAGTAGGCATCATGCGGCAACAAGTAGGCATCATGATACAAAAACAGCAGATCTTTCTCCAACAGACTCCCATTCTGCAACAATGCGATGCCAACGATCAGGCAATGGACCGCCTAGAAGCAGCAGATGATCGCTCCGGACACACTACGGATGCTATAGAAGAGTCGGTAGGCAGCCTCGAAGTTGAGATTTCCTGCAGGTAATTATTGTTCTTACTTCCCTTTCTTTTAATGTAACTGACAGTGAAACCACTCCTAGAGGAAGAAACAACGCACAATTCATCAACAGGGCCAATCAATATAACCAAGTCTTAGAACCATTGTATGGCCTGAATGGACAATTGGTTCCTGGATTTCCTAGAACTCTAGGAGATGCTATGAGACTCGATGGTAAGTGTCCATGCTTTCGTAAAGGAAAATCTGATCTAAATTAAGTCATATAGGCGAAGCTCTAAGTTCCCTCCTCTTACATTTGGGCTTGCCAGTGTCTGGGTCAGTGGCAGTTCGCAAGGCCCGCTTCTTCAACTATGCGGGGCTCCGACTGGATGATTAGGGATAATGCACTAGGGCACCTAGTGTCGATTGGTCGTGCCTCAATACCAACACATTAGCATTCCTTATAAATCGGCCTCTAGTGCTGCGTATGCCCCTTATTTCATGGGCTCTCCAAAGTTCATTTATGGAGGTTGCTAGCCTGTATTGTTTTCATAACGTCCACCAACAACTTTAATAAACTATTTCTCCACTCACCCAAAGCCAACTCACCCGTGAACCTCTATCCTGCCTTGTTGTAATGCACACTAAGCTACCTCTCACTAAATCCTACTCCGATCATCCAGCCTTTAGATACTTGCCTTGCGGACTCTCGCAAGGACAGGACTGTCCAGTATTCCTAATAATACAAAGCAAGCGATATACTCTAACAATGCGACTTCACTTCTTAACCGCCAAGTCGCAGGAAAGCTGTCCCCACACTCCTTCCAGTCAGTCCTCCCAGCCGTCCGGAGGGCTGCTTTGCCTCGCGGGGTCCTTCCAAGAGCACTGGACAGGACAGGATGGCTATCTGTAGTCCGTCCGGGGTGGTGAAAGAGCAGAACGGCCGTCCTTTAGCCCGAGAGCGGGTCCGACAAGGTGAGACATGTTGGTTTAGGAGAGCGGGTGTGGAAGGCAGGGGATGGCAGGGGACGGCAGTGGATGGTTGAGGAGAGTGACATCTCGTGATGTAGGACTGATTTGTTTGGAGGTGCATGATTTCATCTTGGCTAATACAGGAGGCCCCAGCACTCGACCATAGTCCCCTACAGTCCGTCCACAGCCCACCTTCCAGACCATACTCCTCCCTCGCACCCCAGGGGGAGACGGACTATGAGTCATAGTCCATCCTACCCTTCCCCAAAGACGGGCAGACTGCCGGGGGTGCTGTTTCCTGTCTCCCCGCCCACTGGCGTAGTCAATCCTAGCACCTGCGAAAGCAAAGGCTGCTAGCTGTAGTCTGTTCGGTCCTGTCAGGTAGCGGGAGTGACTGGACAGCTGACTGCATGTTACAATGGGTTCTATTCGTACTATAGTGTATCGACATAGCGGTCGCTAGGAATCCAGGGCTCCTCAAACAACTAAAAGCTTACTTCCCTTTTGTCTAGAAGCATGACGGGTAATGAGCAAGTTGGAAGGAAGTCAAAAAGTTTGGCTATGATCAGTCGAGAGTACCTTGGGATTCTTGTTCTTTTCTGTACCGCCAGCGGTGTCCTATATATACAAAATGACTTCCACAGAAAAACTCTTCGTCTCCAACATCCTTCTCCCTTTTCTCCATTCTTCGTTCCATCCACTCATCCTCTTACAAGTTTCCCGAAACTCCTATTCCCTGAATCCCTTCTCTCTGTTTCGTCCTCTTATACAGTTATCCTGATCCTCCACAAACCTTCGCCCTCCTCATACATCCGTCAGTTTCCTAACTATCCTAGTGTGACACTGGTCCATTCCAATTCCCAGTAAACCTTAATCCTAACCTCCTGTCTTCGCTAGTGCCCTATACTAAACCATGTGAAATACTCCTACTACGTCTAACTCCTCAACCAAACATACTACCATTTTATTAATACAATACTACTCAATCGTGCAACTCTCTTCAAACAAACTACTTCTCAGTCGTGCACCATCACGGTTTCAGTGATGTCCGAGATATGGAAGCTTCGTGAATTTTCAACATTTACCTCACTCTCCTCTTGCAACCTTCATCGTCGTCCAACTCTGTTCATCCAACCTCCCAACCTCCCCCCCTCAATCCTCTTCAATAGCGTATAACCAGAAACAGCCCGCCACTCAAACCTCTCAACAGACCAATTTGCAAATAACTATGCCAGGCTCACACAACACTACTACTCTAGCCACTCATATCGGAAATGCCCATACCTCTCACCCATCACCGAGCCCTCAACCCTTTTGCCTCAAACCGAAGAGCAAGAGCTGAATGCCGAAATTTGGCGAGTACATGATATTTTTATGCAAGAATTGACTGCTACGCTAGAAGGGCAGGACATCCTTCTGCAACAAGCCAGGGGCCTTCGGCAAGAACAGGGCATCCTTCTGTAACATGTGAGTGCCCTTCGTCAAGGACAGGACTTCAGCGGCAAGATGTGGACATCATGATACAAGAACAGCACATCTTTCGCCAACAACAGACTGCAATTCTGCAACAATACGATGCCAACCATCAGGCAATGGATCGCCTAGAAGCAGCAGGTCACCACTTCGGACACATTATGGATGCTATAGAAGAGTTAGTAGGCAGCCTCTAAGTTCAAATTTTCTCCAGGTAATTATTGTTCTTACTTCGCTTCCATTTAAAGTAACTGACAGTGAAACCACTCTCAGTGGAAGAAACAGCAACACACAATTCATCAACATGGGGCCTATCTGTTGAAAACACTCACGAAGGATCCATATATCGGAGAGCGATAGACCGGAAACGAAGCGCCCGAACTTTCACGAAGGCTCTATAACTATGGAATCAATGACTACATGTAGGAAGGAGACGGATTTGGATAAGGGTAGGATGTTATTGGGGTTGGGGTGCTAGTGTGTATGATCAGCGAGGTTAGCAGCAGAGTCGGTGTTGCTGGATGGAGCAAGAGTGCGGGTCAGGTGTGATAGGGGGCTGCGAATCTAGTTAGAGAAGCCAAGGAGAGGACACGGGTACTCTTAGTTGTGACTGCTGTTCTGTAGTATAAAAGACCTCCGCTCCTGCCACATGTAAAAGAAGGGTCAGTAAGAATAAAATCTCTACTCTCAAAAAGGACGGGTTTCACAACACTATCAATATAACCAAGTCCTAGAGCCAGTGCACGGCCCGAACGGAGAATTGGTTCCTGGCTTTCCGAGAACTCTATGGGATTCTATGCGACTCGATGGTAAGTGTCTATGCTTTCATGAACGAAAATCTGATGTAAAGTCATATAGGCGAAACTCTAAAATTCCCTTCTCTCATATTTGGGCTTGTCGGTCTCTGGGTCAGTGGCAGTTCTCAAGGCCCACTTCTTCAACTATGCCGGACTCCGACTATATTATTGTGGATAAGGCACTGGGACACCTTAGTGTTGATTGGTTGTGCCTTCATAACAACATTTTAGTATTCTTTATAAATCGGCCACTAGTGCCTTGTATACCCCTTGTTTCATGGGCTCTCCAAAGTGCATTTATGGATGTTGCTAGCGTGTATTGTTTTCATATTGCCTATCAACACCTTTAATAAATTATTTCCCCATTCACCCAAAGCTAATTCGCTCGCACACCTCTGTCCTGCCCTGTTGCAATGCACACTAAATCACCCGTCAATGTATCCTACTGTCATCACCCAGCCCTTAGATACTTGCCTTGCAGACTGTCGTATGGACAGGAATACCCTGCATTCCCAATACTCCAAAAGCCCCACCTAGCCCAGCAGACTAAGTACCAAGACCCCCTAAAAGTACTGCTAGTGGACTGCATAGAGTACCATAAGAACTCGAATAATCGGACCATGTGCTATGTAGTCCGAAATTTCCCCCTCTGGAAAAGGGGCGAAAAACACACCAAAAATCTGCCTCCTGAGACAGAGGAAAGAAAAAAAAACACCAGACCATACTAAGAGAGGCAGGTCCAACGTCCTAGCACATGGTCCGATTATTCGAGTTCTTACGGTAGTCTGCTAAAGTAGTCTGCTAAAGTTATCTATTAATATCTACGGGCTACCTGGGCACTTAATAGTGCAGGTCATGCTGTCGAAATTGAAACTTTGAATAACTGGATGGCTTTGGCCTCAGCATCTGGTCAAACAGGTGGAATAAATTAAAGGGCTCCAGATTCCATAGTTTTTCAAGTTGTGTATTTGCCTTTCAGCTAGGAATAAATCCTTGGATTTCATCTTCTACCTCAACTTATGCTAGGCCTACTCTGGCGCAAATTAAATACTCAAAATGTTTAGATTAACCGCTACGCCTCTTCAGTAATCATTCCTTATCAATCACCCAAAAGTGCAAAGTCGCACAGTTCCAAGGTAGAAAAAGTAGTAAAACTATTTATTCCGCCAGATAGCCTTTGGGCAAAAGCCAATTTTGCAAAGCCGAACAGATAAATGGAAATGGTAGCTAATATGAGAGAGAATGAAAAACAAGTGAATACGGAGAAGTCAGAAAACTAAACACCATCCTAGAAATCCCTTCCCTCTATCACATATCTTGCGTAAGTCCACTGTCAAAGGCAGTGGGAGAAATTCGCTGCCCTTATCGCTTGAGATTTTTTTTGCCGGCGATATATCCCTATGAGCCAATGTGGGCCCCCTATGAGAATTAGGGGTGGTGGGTGAGATAGCAAAGAACGAGGGCTGTAGCGAGCTTGGAGATCAGAACCCGAGTGGTAGCCAGCCTCGAGGTCTCTAGCTCCCGAGAGTCGATGGTCCTATATGTTATAATATCAAGCGCGTGCGTTGGAGCGTCGATATATTCACTTAATACGGGAGCAACAAGGCAAGCGACAAGACTTGATTATATTGAATTAAGGAAGAAAAGAGACCAAACAAATGATGATAGATGATAATCGACAAAGGAAAAGACAAGGTCTTTTATAAGTAAAGAATCAAATGAAAGTCGTATAGACAGAGGAGGGAAATACTACTTGGGAAATGTAGGAGATCCTCCACTATCTCGCATCTCAAACAATATAGATACAAATTAAGTCTCGAAATCAGTAGCTAGTACTAGCCTGTTCTATCTCCAACCTTCTAGGTTTCCACTATCATAGTCAAACGCATATCAGAGTTTTCCAAACACCGAGCGGCTCCGGTAAGGGCGTGAAACAGGTCCAGCCTTAGTAGGCTTCAACACTATGTGCGCTGGTGGCTCCCGGGCGCCGTGGGTAGTGAGCTATGACCTCCGGGTGACCGTCTAAACCTTGTTCCCACCACCCCCGAGCGATGTTCCAACCCGGCATAAATATAGAAATAACGATTCAAAAAAGAAAGTTGATGCGGCTGCGACGGTAAGCAGCAGTAAGGCTGTGGAGATTCCGGTATGAGGGTTCACGAGAGACAATCGTTGTCGTGCTCTCTTTTTTAGTATTTCATTTGCGCACCAACAGTCGCACTCTATAATTCAAGGTAGTAACTTATTTGTTTGTAGCCATATCCCAAACTCGACGAGATGCTTGAACACCCATGGGCAAGTGCATGATATATGGAGCCTAAGTTAGGTACGTTTGCTGTCTGAATCTGCCTCCCGAGCTATGGATATAAGGCTTCCTGCAGTGGCGGTTCACTACAAGCGCTGCTTAGTTAACCCACCCCTGATCCTACTTTGATAGACATTGCCGATCAACAACATCCTCTTCGGCGGCTAAGGTAGCCCACATGTCAGTAGTCAAACCACTTCTCCATTAGGAGGAAATCAACCCCGAAATATCGAAAAACTTTCGTAATATTCACCTCCCTGGCCGAGCGCAGCTATTGTAAACCCCTTACTCAGTCACTATCGAGTCAACCCTAATGCCGCAGACTTCTGTGACCCAACCTCACAAACCTATTCTACGGTGGCCGATGATCTAGCAGTAGTTAGGGTGCTGGCAGGTAAACAAGATCCTATTATTCAATTCCCTAGGCATGAGGTCAGACCCGGCTTCTCATGACCGCAAACAACGGACATTCCAGGGCGGCCAATCTGCTCCTAGCCTGCTGCAAGATAAACGCAAATTAGGAGACAAGGCTATTGATAGCGCACCACCGCTTTCTGCCGCTCGGCATAGACGCGCAGCCGTGGTCATTCTATCATAAGGCTAGGAACATCTGATGAAGCCTAAATGAAAGCACGAAGAAAAGGAACTACGATACAATCGCAAAATACTCTAAGTGGAGCGGTGAAAGGTGGAGGAACGGTCCTCTGGATGGCTGCCCTCTCTCTAACTAAGGAAAGGCTAGGAGATATGCCTCTCCATCTAACAACAACAAGACACTCCCGAAACACCACAAGCTCTCTAAAGCAATACACGCAGCTAACTCAAACAATCTAGAACCATCCTGACATACCTTCATCCGCCGTGCCCCCAAAGCCTTTGCCCTGCCAGTGCGCTAACTCCCCTATGCCTAATAACATAGGATATAAAAGAAACAATGAAACCAGTCACACAACGCCTTATACCCTATGACAAGGAACATCGACAAAACCATGAAAGCAATATCCTATGTCTAGCCGTATAGGATGTGAAAACAACAACCCAGAGGAAAGTGCCTAACCACCGGAAACCGCAATACCACATGTCCTATAACTGTATCTCTCCTGACCGCATATCCACTAGCATGCATATCCGCCTAACAGCCTAACCGCCTGCCCCATACTCATCCAACATCTCTACGTCAACCTTGAGAACAAACACCTTGAAGGGGCTTGCAATTGCTATCGTTCACCCCTTTTTCCGGAGTTGTGAAGCTGACGGAGGATTGCAGTGACGTCGTCAACCCGTGACTTTTGCGTGTTTCTTCCCTTTTCCATGTCATCGTGCCATCCCTATAGCTCCAATCTCTGTGTATGCCAGCTTTTCCTCTCCAGTTCGTCATGTTCTTGAGTCCCTATGTGCTGCGCTCAGACTCTGCTACAACAGGGCCCAGTGCCTTGGAACCACAAACCCCACTTGACTCCTTGAGTTCCGTCGGCACTTTCCATCATGTTTTTTTTACTTTATCAGAACAAACACCCAATGCCAGATTACCTAAAATCATAGCTATTTCTTTCTCTCTCCAGCCCACTTTGTTATCCAAAATTGCTAGATGATACGGACCCTTGCTGCTTCTGGGAACAGAACAATAACTTATATTTTATGACGGGTTCCCAACAAGCTGTGGGCGCACTATACCGCCTGGAGCATGGTTGCCATCCGGGACCCAGGGCACAGGATGCAGCATCAAACATACCTCTCCCAGGCACAAACTCGATTATAGTTCCCACAGGAGGCAGTGATTGTATTTTATTATACTTGGATCGAGGGCGACAACAGTATGGCGACAACAACAAAACGAAAACAGCAAAACGTCAAGAGCTCACACCTAAAACGAGGAAAACCTTTTCACTAACAACCACACACTGTCCGCTCAACCAAAAACGATGCTCAACTAACGGTAAAGACAGGATTATAAGTAAAACAACAATAGAGCCGGTCCTCCTATCTTCCTATCCTTCCATCCTTCCATCCTTCCATCCTTCCATCCTTCCATCCTTCCATCGATCACCACATAGGTCCATCATCTTCCACACCTACAAGTACCCCCGCTCCTTCCCGCATGTTCCCCTTTCCCTTCCTCACAAAACTATCATGCTAACAAAGAAAAGAACAAACATCACGAAGAAAACCTCTTCAGGCTCAATAGCCTTCCTACATCCGACTCCTTCCTTCCGGTGCTGCACCAATACCAAGTGCTTCTCCGGAGGTTTGTCGAACGATATCGGAATGGGCTGCAGCTAGGCTGAACATGCCGAGGAGCATTAAAGGACTTGCTCCTGGCAGGCGTATCTATCCAGATCTCATGTCCGGAACCTCTTTGTCTAAACAATGATGGGATAAGCCATGGGCGTGTCCGATAGGTCGTATGTGTGCCCGATAGGTTAAGCATGGTGAGCAGCACCAAAGAATTGCAATTCTGGTCAATCTCAACCAACTGTGATGAAATTTATTGCGATTGTAAGTTCTGGGCACACCTTCTCTCACAAGCAATGGAGAACTTGATAAAGGAATACAAGAAAACCAGGACCGCAGACACTTCTTGTAAAAATAACTATTTTAGCCTCTCACTTGATTGCACTCGTTGAAGTAAAATGAAAGCGCATTATACTTATGAACCCTCATAGATGCAAGGGGGAATGACTAATCAATGGAGTATGTCCCACAGTCTCTTGCGTTCTCTATTTTGTACATTGAGAAATGGGACGCAAAGTGGAGAAACTCTCAGATTTCACTGCGAAAACATTCCAGACCACTTCTAAATCCCGCCCAGAAAACGCTTCAATGACTATCCTGTGAATTAACCTAAATCAACAGTTTATTGCGTTTTCTGCGGGTGCTTGCGCATACCCAAGGGTAGGGACTGATCGGCGGCAACAAGGATTTATAACTTCCTGACAGGCTTCATGCCTTTCTTGGAAGCATATGAGTGCGGTATCTTTGCTCTAATGCCCAGCATAATACCACACCCACTCCCAAAGACAATAAAATATTTAAGGGGTGAAAAGCCTTCTGAATTTGACTCTCACAACTCCAGTGCTCAACCTCCAAATCCAAGCACTTGGCCCAGCTCTCTCCGCCCAACTCTCTTCGCCCAACTCCTCCCACATCTCCCTTCAATGGCCGCTCCAAATGGGCAGCAACCCGATTGGAAAATTGTTTTGCAAGCCCTCCAGGACATTACCACTCAAGCCGCTCTTATGCCAAATGTTCCTGCATTCCACGATGGAAATCAAATCCTGCCTGTTTTAGATCGATTCAAACACTACATAACTGTCCTTCAGCAAGGACATGTTCACTTTCACCACCAACTGGGTCCTTTTCAGCCAGGAGAGGCTACCATTCGGCAAGAACTAGCTACCATTGGGCAAGAACTAGCTACTCTTCAGCATGGACAGGACACCCTTCGGCAAAGACAGGAAGCTACGGAGGAAAGAGTGGCTATCCTTCAGCCTCGGATAGAGGCCCTTGAGCAACAACGAGTTCACTCCGACCAAAGAGCGGATGCCACAGAGGTGAATGTGGCCAAGCTCCAAGCCGAGATCTCTAGACAGTAAGTCCCCAGTATATTTTGCTTGTCCCTGAAGTGACTAATCGCGAAACTGGTCACAGAGAAAAACACAACATAGCCCGGATAGTGAATAGCACTGCAACCCTCCATCCCATAACCCTAGACCGATTCTATATGGTTAACGGGGAACAAGTTCCTGGGTTTCCGGAAACCTTGGGAGAAGCAAAGAGCCTTGGTGGTAAGTTAAGTGTCTAGTCCCGCATGAAGAGAAATTTAATCTAAACCCGGCGGTTTAGATAACGATATTTTTGACCACCTTTCAGCTTTAGGCTTAAGTACAGATGGGGGCAATCAAACCCGTAGAGAGAGATTCTACAAGTACATTGGACTATTTTATCAGGGATAAGGTACTATGACACCTTGTAGTTTATTAGTGATGTCCTGGCGCCATTCCATTCGCATACTTTATGAATTGGGGGGAAGCGCCACTTATACCGCTTATTCTAGGACTCTCCCAAGTCTGTCACAAAGTGTTTCTCGTGGTTTGCTATTTTTTTTGAGTCTACCAATTCCTTTCACAAATTTTTTACTTTTTTTATGCGACTCATAATAAATTCTTTTACGCGCCTTGTGCATAAGTTGTTTCTGGTGGCTTAGTATTTTTATGAAGTCTATCAATTTCCTTACCAATTGTTTCCTTTTTTTTCATGCAACTCATAATCAATTCTTTTACACCCCTTGGGCATAAGCGTTTCTGGTTGCTTACTATTCTTATGAAGTCTATCAATTCCTTAATAAATGTTTTTCCTTTTTTCTTGTGATTTATAATCAATTATTTACGCCCCTTGGGCTTACCCCTTATTTAGTGTTCCTAATTGTCCAGCCAGTCCTACTTGGATAGTAGAATGGGACGGACTGTGGGCCAGTATCAGTCATTTTTTTAGGTGAGTGGAATGTGAGTGGACGCCCTACCCTCGGCACTCTAAGGGCCGGATCGACCGCAAGCCCGGGAATTTCGCAAGCTACCAACTCTGATAATTATCCTTAGGCCCTCGCGCTCCCCCCCCCCCCCCCGTCTTTTATAGTATGCGCCGAAAAGCACCTGCAACGGCGGAACACCACTTCATTAACCCACTATTTGTAAACCCATTTATCCCCGGCATCCCATAGGTTCGGAGATGTGGTTACCAGCCCCGGAATGCTCCATTAGGCCGTAGAATGCCCCTAAACATGTCATTAACAGCAGAGCAGCAGATAAAACCCTCAGATACACTCCCGAGCAGAATACATCCACAAACTAGACTTAGCGATTCCACCAGGGCTATTTATTCCACTTCTCCGATCACATTTCAGGGTGGAAACATTCAAGTTCGAAATCACGCAATATCACTAATCTAGTCCCCCGCTGTCCCGGATCTCCCCCGGCCATCCCTTAGCGTTGCCTGCAGCCCTATCCCTACCCTCCAAAAGCGCCGTTTCACCCTACAGGGCCCACGGTCCGAGCCGAAGATAGATATCCTAGGATTCTGCTGGTCAGGACGGGTTGCAAGTAGCGACCCGATCTTGTTCTGTCCCTTAGCAGTCTCCCGCACGGCCCCCGGATAGTTGAGAACACTGCTCTTAGTGCTGAGTAGCTCTTATAAACAACTTCCCATATTTGATTATCTATCACCTGAAGGCTTACATTTTAAACTACCATACCTACTGAGATTATAGAGAATCTCACCAGTGTTGTTAACCACCGGAGCTCACTCGAGCTATCCTACCTAACTTTACCCCTACGCTGTGAGCGCTCGCCTCCCCTGCTAGAATATGATGGAAGGATACCGGAGGATTCACCGCCGAGCTGGGACACCAGTGAAAGCTCGGAGAAGCGGGATAGATGACCTGGTAAAGCGGTGGAAAACAAGCCGGGAATGAGAGGCAAGAAGATTGCGTGAGATGTGGTGGATGGCATGACCTTGTTCGGAATACTCCTAAGAGAGTCGTTCTTGTTTTTGTACTTAAGGATCCTTCTCACGGGCAATGGTTGAAGAAGAAAGTTAGCGAATATATAGCCCATCTTTTATACACCTCATTCTCTCTCCTTGAAATGAGCATCCAGATCTACGATCGGTATCTATCCCCAATTTTAAGAATTAGGACGTTGGAGTTGCCTCTTCCGGCAAGGTCTGTGGCTTTTTTTGCTTTTTTTCGTCCAAACAAAAGGTCAAAAGGGAACCCCCTCCCACTGTGTTTCCACCACTTAATCCAGAGTGGGGGGTTGGGACGTCAAAGCTCCAGTCTCAATTATTCCAGTTTTCACTGTATTCAACCATATTTTGTCCCCTACATAGCCGCCTTCCAAGCTCTACCGGCCCTTCAGGTTTACTAGAATCACGATTTCAGTCTCAAATATTATGTGAGGATGGTTGACTCGGAGAAGATCCATCCCCGAGCTTTGCAATTTCTCTTGCTTTCCAAGGAATTAGATGCCTATATGGGTTTTACACTAAATCTTTCCAGGACCCGGCCCGGATTCATTTTGAGCCCAACTCTTTTGTACGAGGTAGGAGCATTAGCGGTACCGGTACTCGAGTAGTGAATCTACGGAGGTACAGCGCTTATGTTTTGTATGTTCCACAAGCGAGGTTTGCCACTCTTACTTGTACACCCTGTGGAACATACAAAACTTAGGAGCTGTAAATTTACCTCCGTATTAGCTCCCTACTCTGTCGCCAAGACAGCATAAAAGACTCGGGATAACTGCATGCCCTCCTCTTTTTCCCGTCTCTCTAACCTACGGTATCTTCCATAGAACCGGCAACGACGTTTATGTAGCGAATTTGTTCACCCACTAAATTTATCCTGGGAGATACTCCACCTCCGGGGGGGGGGATATTGGGAACCGAGACACCGTACACCCAACCCCCAAAACGGGCAGTTCTCACACAGCATAGTCTCAGAAAATCTCCAATTGATATGCAGTATGGCTTCAGCGATGCTAATACTGTACTATAGTGTGCATATTCCGCAGCCCGAGCTGGGCAGCAGACCCTCCGCCATTCCTGCAGGAAGAGTAGACCTCATGACGCAATTTCATATTAGTTTCCCCCATCATGTTGATTGCGGTATGGCATGTCTCGTAGTAATCTTCTCACGGTTTTCTGCTTCCCGCAAGCACCCAAAGATTTGCGCAGACGATGACTCGCTCGCCAATTATCACGGCTCATGGTCACCCCCAGTTTCGGGAGCTGTATTTTGGTATTCCGCGCCCAGCCGAACACATAGTGAATGACTTATCCATGTGCGGTGGGTTGGCTGCATGGGTGCCCTTTTATCATGCGAGATACGAGCAAGGGGGGATGCAGTAGCCCGCAGAGCCGCCTCCTGGTATCATACCCTACTTCCAGCATGAGCAGTATGTTAGCCGGCGGACTTCTCAAACACTTCGGAGTAAGAATAGGAAGATAGCAGCGCGATCGACTAGGCCCTCCGAGGGGCAAAGGGGCGCCTCAGAGCATAAAGCCTTCACCTTCTCCACATGCTAAATTTCTTCTCTCAGATTTTCCCATCCTTCATAAGCGCAGACGCGCTAGTCGAGTTTCTACCCGATGCTGGGTCCCGCTCCTTCTTGCGCTATAGCAAATTATACAAAATTCGTCAAGCTCTCCATTTTTCCTTGCCTAAGGACATCATATACAGGAGGAAATGGAAAATGGCATCACAAAAACAACCACGCACTACAGCTATTCGGCCCACCAAGACAAAAATTCTGAACTATGTCCCCATCCGACCGGATGCGACCCTGATAGTGAAGCAATAGATGGAAATTTTGATGTTCGACATAGCCGGAAATATCCCTCAACCCTAGTCTATGATATGAGTGAGGGCATTAGCATCTCTTGATTCTACTATAATAACCTACCCACCGAAAGTGGTAATATCATACTTCTACTAGCAGAGCCGCGTATCGAGGAGTTTTAGGGACAGGTCACAATCTCTAGAGGGAAAAAACTCTACCGGAAAACCAATTGCTCATGCAATGAGTATAGTGCGACATTGGACAGAATCAGACGCCAAAAAGGATGATCTGCTAGCGCCGTATTGATGTTGATAGCTCTCCCAAAACTACCACAGCACGGTAACGAACTGTGCCATCCACAGGTGAAAGTCGGGATACCACCCCCTAGAACCTCGATATCCCCAGAATTCCCTCTGCAAAAACATTATTAGCACCCGAGCCATCACCGCCGCCACTGAACATCCACTATCCGTCTTACCCAGCCCACCTTGCTGGAAAACCTTCATGCCAGAAATGCTCGGTTGTCTTTCAGAATTCTCAAGTTTCAATTGCAGAAGCCCGGTGGAGGTATTCTCGCTCCTGCCGTGGGGGGCCTTTCGCCGACTCTCACCAAGGCCTCGGGGGAATCACCCTTTCTTGAATACTCCTCACAGTGCTGGAGAGACTGCATGAAGAAACAGTTCGCTAGCTCTCTCCGGCCTCTCACCCTCCAACTAGTAGCCCAACGCCCAAACAACATATCTACAAACAACATATCTACAAACAACATATCTACAAACCCACTCCCATCTGCCCAATACTACTAGCACTACAAGCACAAACGAGCAAGGGGGGGGGTTATTCGACCAGTTTTATAGATTACATTTCGCGGCATGCCCGCGCACCACTAAACTCTCGATTGCTTTCCTGAGGACGGGGCTAGTGAAGTAGGAAGAATCCAACTGTTACTGGCTGCTGGTGGCGGTCATGGGGATCTTTTGCAGTTATATCTGCCCGAAGGCCGGCAATGCCGATCTAGCTGCAAACCTCGAGTCGGGTCCATGCCATTGAGGTCCGCCCGGGCCTAGGCCAGCTCAAGTCGAGCCAGGTGGGAAACCTAGAGCTTGGGTGGTCCTCCAGATGGCAAATCCAAGAAATTTTATATGAATATCGGGATAAGACGGGTCCCCGAGGAACAATTACTCCGGTGCTCCGTACCAGGACAATCCTCTTAGCCGACCACGGCTCACAAAGAGCTGCCATCCACAGTTATTCTCAAGCAGAAAGTAGAGTTTCTCAAGAACCAAGAATTTGATCTACAGAACACAGCAACTATTTTTGAAACCCCATCTTTGGCAAAAATGGAGTTTGCCCCCCCCACAAACTCCAGAACTGGTTTCAACGCAACGGGCCCTGAATCTTGTCGCACTTCTTAACCAAGTCTCACCCCATCCCCCATTTCCTCCTTGTTTTTTTTCCCGAGAAAATATCTGTGAAGCTTTAGCCTAGCGCATACTTGAAGGAGTCTAAAATGGTGAAAATCCCCTCTTGCTTACCCCTCTCTCCCACACGCTCCGCCATCTTGGTTCCGGAAAACAACCATTTCCACCCCCCAAACTCCGGAATCTCGCATGTCACTTTCCCGGATCACCACTCTTGCCCGCTGCTGGCGGTGGGGATGCCAGGCGGTGGTGAAGCTGCTACTAGACCAGGAGGATGTCGATGACAACACCGAGAGCCCGTCAGGTTGAAGGCGATTGCAAGGCTGTTGCTGGCCGACTCGCTGGCAGACCGCCGGACTGGAGCTGCCAATGGGTGACTCTTGGGTATCTTTTTTTTTGTTCTTGTTATCCCGCCGTATCCTTATTCCGGCTTCCAGCTCTCTCTCCATCTCACCTTTTCTTTCTCCCTTTTCATCCCTCTGTCGCAAGGAACAGGCAATACTATATTACTGAAAGCTGTTATTCCTTTTTCCTACAACCCCCTTCCTCCAGCATCCCTTACTATCCAGCATTACTAACTGATGAGGACCTTTCCTGCCGGGAACCTATAACCGGGCAAAATGACGAGTGATATTTTACATTGACTCCCCAGAGGGGGTATGAGTGCACCATAAGAGTAGTTTTGCATCATGCATTTACCCTGGGGGTATCCGCCCAGTGCCTACCAGACTACGAGAGGCTTATATCTCGCTACCAGATATAGTTACTCTACAAAGTTACTCCCTCCAGACACAGACACGAGGCGGGATGTTTTTCTTAAGGGACAGTCATTATTTTATAGGCTAACCTACCTATTCAGTAACCTATTGTATGCACAGTGCTAAGGGACATACTTTCGGACAAAACGGGGGTAGACTTGCGATAGGTGCCTGGGAAAATCTGTAGTTTGGAAATAGACAAATATCTGAATCAAGGACATTTCCTATAACAACAACGATCCCCCAGACCTCAGACCGCGATCGCCGCATAATAGCATACGAACCCTAGCGAATGCAGGCAGAAACTGGCTACATAATCCTTAGATTGTGTCCCAGAGTAGCTTGTCGGTCTGGGTTCTCCATTTTGTAAATCCGAGGTAACATGGCACCGGGCAAGGTTGACCAATAGTATTACAGCCAAGAATCTCAGGATCCAAAGCATTTTTTTTTCTCTTGATTCCGTCAATTCGGTTTAGCTTTTGGAGTGTAGGTGACGCCTGCGAAGAAGGGTCTTGAATCCCAGGGCAAGCAGCAAAAGTTAGTATCATAAGGACCCCATATAATAAGGTTTCATACTTCATTGGAAAACTTTTGAATCCACATATTCGCACACAACGCCAATATACACAAAAACACCCAAGATATCAATACGTTTCTCACAATTGATGAATCATCTTGCTAGGATCTGTAATACTTGGATTGTGGGCTCCGGTGTTCTAAAGTGTCAGGAAAAATGCCATTCCTGATTTCAATTAATAATGAACTATTATTCCACCACACTGCATCCGCACAGCACAGTGGTGAATTCAAAGCACCCTGTCTACTGGGGTTCTTCCGAGATGTGAGAGATTAGCTAGTCAGACAGCACCGGGACGGATTCTGGATCATACTCCCCCGTGTCCTCAAGTGCCACGACTCCCCCCAAAACAGTACTGGTAAGACAGAAACAGATCCTCCGGTATCCAATGGGTTCCCCAGGTATAATAAACAGACAGCGATCGAATACACAATATACTGTAGGCAATATAAGTCAGCCATTCCAACCATCGAGCTACCATACAAGGCCCTCAAGTAACCCTCAAACCCTTACAAAGAACGGCCCATGGGCAGTAGGTTATCCTAACTCGGCAAGAAAAAAACCAGTTACCAATTCTCCAGGAGAAGGATGTCACCATGCGCCGAAACAAAGAGCTCTATGGTGAAACCAGAAACTCCGACAGGCGCCCTCGAAAGGAATTTGCTGATATCATACAGGTAATGCAACACTACGCAATCTACCCCTCTCGGTGGTTAAGTTGAGTTCCCCGCAGCATGGGGAAATGGTATCGAAACCCGTGCCAATTTTTACTAAAGGTTTCACCAGAAATTTTCCAAAAAAAAATACTTTTAGTATTCGATCAACAAATATCTTCCAATATCCTATCATCTTTCACGATACTTTTAACTCGGCTTCATTCCCCCTCCTTCCATTACCCTCACTAACCCCAGGCCCACCCGTGTCTGGACCAGCGGCGCTTAACCCAAGTTGGAACAGTGGATATCATGGCGTGCTCGGGTACTGCACGGTATTAACTTTACAAGGAGTATTTGATGAATGGGTTAGGTAGGGTTAAAGTTGTCGTTGCGCCCGCATTACACAACCGAGAACGGATCTGTACGAGGGGTTGGGGGTGGCGTTGTGCAGGATTGTGGATTGGCGAGGGAGGGAATTATGGCGCCTTAACTTATGGGTTCGGTGGGGCAATGCGGCAAAGTGTATCATTACTTTTCTTTTCTTTCTCTTTTTTTTTTTTTTCACCACCCAGACTCGAAAGGTTGAGAGGACATCTCAAGGTACAGTAGATCCATCTCCTACGAGTATGATACAAACTTTGGCCGAATCCATTCTCACACAATCTGGACCAAGTTGAATGCTATATCGAGTGATATTCCAAGTAACAACCCAAGTTAGCCCTTAACCCTCGCCTAGCACCCCCCCCCCCCACCAGCTCTCTGGGGGCTCCCCGCACAGGGGAGCCCTTTGAACCAAATCTTTCCCAAAAAGAAAAACTTCTGATTTACAGAACACACCGAGGAAAAACATCATCCATCCGCAACCAATTGATCCCATCAGAATGAGTTTCTTCCACTTATCCAGGCGTATATGCACCCGTCACCTCCCTCTCACCCGCTCATACATCGCCAGCCTCCCACCGAAAAAATTTCGACCCGGACGGTTCGCTTTTGCTTTCGAGTAATTTTCACCCTTTCCTTTCCCACACTTCTTTGAGGGGGGAAGAAAAAGAAAGAAAAAGCAATTGTTCTAACCCTATCCGCAGTTTAGACGGTGTTCTCCTCCGTGGGCCAGAGCCTCATCCCTCGGCCAACAAAGCACTCACGAAATTGCAAGAGAACGACATTCCCTTCATCCTCCTTACCAACGGTGGTGGCCTCTCGGAAGCAGCCAGATGCGAGGCCTTATCTTCAAAGTTGGATTTCCCCATCGCACCCTCCCAGCTCATCCAATCCCACACACCGGCCAAGTTACTCGCAGAAACCTACGAAACCATTCTCGTCATCGGCGGGGAAGGCGAGAATTGCCGCCATATCGCGGAGGAGTACGGCTTCAAGAACGTCTTCATCCCGGACGACTTTTACGCTACGGACCCGGACATATCCCCCTTCAGCCCCTCATCGCCCTCAAGCTACGCGCGGAATGTGCCGAAAGGGACGAAGATTGACGCCATCTTCGTGTTCAACGACCCGCGGGACTGGGCGCTGAGCATACAACTCGTTGTCGATCTAATGCGCTCTGCCAACGGCGTTTATGGCACGCTCGCGGATCCACAGTCGAAGGGGCATGTGCCGATTTTCTACACCAACAACGACCTGGTCTGGGCAAATAAATATGACATACCCAGGCTTGGGCAGGGCGCGTTCAAGACAGCAGTTCAGGCGGTATTCCAACGCTTCCCAGAAGCGTACAAAAACGCGGCAAGCTCCCACACGCTTGGGAAACCAACCCACACCACCTTCATTTATGCGCAGCAGTTGCTGATGCAGAATCTCATCGCGAAGCTCAAAGAGACATCTCCGGAATTGGAATTCGGCGAGGAGGCGGCACTCGAGCCATCCCAAGTATTTAGACTCCCCGACGCTTTCACAGGTGCTCCCGCAGATACCGCCACTGCCGGAGAAGCCACTCCTCACCCAGCAGACCCCGTTCCGCTAGCCACCCCCGCAGGAGAATCTAGCCCAAGCACAGAAGCCGAAGCTACCAATCGGCGACCCCCAAGACTATTCAAAACACCCTCAATCCTCCAGCGAGTCTACATGATAGGCGACAACCCGGATAGCGACATGATAGGCCTCAAGCGAGCCGGCTACCCGGACACAACCTGGTGGGGCTTGCTCGTGCGTTCCGGCGTCTGGCGCGAGCCGCAGGATCATAGATTCCCCATAGCTATAGTGGACGACGTCCTCGCCGCCGTTGACTGGGCCCTGGAAAACGAACGGAAAATCAATGATGGCGTGGAGCTCAAGGCGTACCCCCGGTTCCTGCAGAGCAAGCGGAAAACATATCACCGGCGGAAGGGGACCAGTATCAAGAGAGATACTCCGGGCAGTGGTAAGGCGGGGGCAGTGGAAGCAAAGGGCGGGGACAGTGCGGGTTTGGGGAAGAAGCCGGATCATGCTATGGAGGAGGCGAAAGGTGCTAGTGCTAGTGCATCGGGGAAGGAGCAAAAGAAGAAGAAGGCAGATAGAGAGAGTAGTTCTGACTCTGACTCTGACTAACTAACCAACTTACCCCATTTCAAGAGGAAGAAAGGGGGAGGGGAATGATGATTGGGAAAATACCGATTGTTTTTTTTTTCTTTTTTTTTTTTCTTTTTCTTTTCTTTTCTCTTCTTTTCTTCCCGTTCCTGTCCCATATTATTTGTACAACAGATTTACTCTCTCAACTCCACTTAAGTTTTTGCTCCAATCTATTCGGCCCTACGGAACTCATTGTATATTAAATTCTGTTACTCGACTCCCTTGTATCATAGATTTGACCGTCTGCTTGTTATACTCTGGTTTGGAGCTACGATATTGTTATTGTAGAGGCAAAAAGCAATCGTTTGATTTTTTTACCCGCACATTACGGTACTGTTCAATCTACCCTGCTCGAGTGTTATATCATGTGCACTGTACTGTAATATAAGTGTTCACCCCTTCGGGGCCGTATCACATCCTCGGATAGTGGTCATTGAATACTTTCTCTTTTTTTGTTTTTGTAGCAAGATCCCTAATCTTCCTCCCAACTCCACCTTCGATCAGATAGATTTACTTAACCTTAAGTTATCACTCCTGAGCCAACGCCCCCGCCACAACTAGTGGCGGTATTCAAAGTTTAAAAAAAAAAGAGGATTTCTCAGTAAGTTATGATAACAAGTGAATGCGGGGAGTTGCATTAGGTTATGATGCTTTATGCTGTTATGTAGCCAATAGTTGTCCACATATTTCGTCGTAATAATTATATTTGAAATGCCCTCGGGTATGATATGATAACTCAAGGCAAAGGTTTCAAGGCCGAAACTGATCTTTTTACAAATATTACAAGCTACGGGGATAAAGTATTGGAACAGTTAATTTAGGTTAACCCGCAAAATAAATCCTGTTCTGTACGAAAACATCACCCCTGGCACCGTATATCTCACAAACTTGGTTCATTAATAAAAAACGTATTTATTTATTTATTTATTTATTTATTTATTTATTTATTTATTTATTTATTTATTTATTTATTTATTTATTTATTTATTTATTTATTTATTTTCCTCAGGTTTTTTTTTAGTGCTTTATAGAATGTATGATATCATGTCTTAAGTTGTATGATGGTATTATAGAATCTGGTTAAAGTGAGTTTTATAACTGTTACGGGCATCTGGAGCTTCATCCCAACTTGTAAATAAAAATAAAAAAGTATCGTAGAGTAGGTAAGGGAAAGTGATGGTAAATTTAAGTTGGCTGTTTAGGGACAAGCCAAGGTTGCGTGGGAAGGGCAAAGTGAGATGGGGTTTTTTCTGTATTTTGACTTTGAGTTCCCCTACTACTTGTATAATAGTATATAACGCGGTACCGGGCAGCTCGATATTACTACAACCCAAGCTTTGCCGAGTTAATGATAAACTGCGATTGCTGCTGACCTTGGGTATTTGAGTAACTTGGAAGATGAGGGGGGGACAGTTAATCCGAAAGTGAGTAATCAGGTTGTTGCGAAAATTAATAAATTTTAGTGTTGATTTCCTAGATGTTAGGGTGAAAATACTGTATGCTAGGCTAAAGATCACCTGCCAGAATAGATATGATACCTTCTAGATTCCTATGATACTACGGGTATAGGAATCCCTCCATTAATTGGGACTCCTATCCCCTGCTAACCAGGCTAACTGAATAATCTTGTCAGAACGGGCCGGCAGCTTGTGGCTGAACCCCAAGTTTCCCCGCAAAAAGCAATGGGAAGGTTCCATCTCGAGAAGCTTACCGTTGACACAAGATCCGGCCAATTGCTCTCTCTCTCCCCGCATCAACCCCCCCCCCCCTTTTCTTCCAAAAAATCCCATCCCCACTTCCCTCATTGGTTTATCGGAAGAAATACATATATCCAACCACCATGCTGTTATCCCGTCGTCTTCCCCCCCACCAGCTTCCCTCCCTGTTGCGACAATTCTCCACATCCGCGATCCTACCGAGCGCCCACAAAGTTCCCTGCATCGGCGATATAGTACACAGCGATTCATCAACAACAGATTTCAAAACACGGGTATCTGCTTTTCGCAAACAGCTGTCCGATGCCAAAAATGTGAAACCAAAGGTCGCCGATCCTTCTTCTCCTCCTGAAAATTCTCAGCGGACGGGAATTATGAAGAGTATACTGTATGGCTCGAAGGAGGGGCAGAGAGAGGAGGCCGAGATGGAGCAGAGCTACTCGAAAGTCATGGCGAGGGGCAAGTATGTGCATGCCATTGAGTTCCATCACGTCAAGCCAGACAAGGTCGAGGACTATGTGGGGCTCGTCGGGGGAGTGTACCCAGCTATTGCAACCGATAAAGAGAATGACTGCCATCTCGTTGGGAGTTGGAAGACGGAGGTTGGCGAATGTGACACTTTTGGTAGGAAACTAACCCTTATTTATTGGTAAAAAAAACATATCGCTAATCTAGAGGCCGACAGTTCATATTTGGGAGTATCATGGATGTAAGCTTCCCCCGGCGCAAAAAAAATAATTAGGACCTGGAATTGTGATTCTAACTTTTCGGTGTGTAGATGCTGGATACCACAAAACGTTCACAAGGCTCTCTACCACTCCCGCATTCACAAAATTCCAGTCTTCGCTCGCAAAGATCATTCGCTCCCGCCGTACAGATCTCATGCAGGAGTTCTCCTTCTGGCCCACTAGCCCGCCACGCTCCCTCGGAGGAATATTCGAACTTCGGACCTACACCGTTCTCCCCGGCCGCCTGTTGGAATGGGAAACGCATTGGCGCCGTGGCCTCCGGGCTCGCAAAAACGTCATGGAAGGCGTCGGGGCCTGGTTCTGTCAGGTGGGATCCCTGAACACGGTCCATCACCTGTGGCAGTTTGCCGATTTGCGGGAGAGGCAAGTTGCCAGGGAGCAGAGCTGGGGCGAAAAGGGGTGGAGTGATACGGTGCACAAGACCGTGCCCCTCACCAAAACGATGCAAAGCCGGATTTTGGTGCCTATGAGCTGGAGCCCTGTTAGTTAGTTGCCTGTTTGTCTATCTGAACCGGGAGCAGGTCAGGTTTAAGGATGTTTGCTTGTAGAGGGATGATCAGTGTGAGTACCTTTGGCTCTTATTATTAGTATTACTATTATTACTGTTATTATTAAATTTTAGATTGTTGATAGAGGCTTCTGCTTTCTCGAGACTTCCTTCGAGGGTCTCTTTCTTTCTTCTTTTGTTTGCTTGATTGCACTGTCATACCTATCATAACACAAGAAGCAACCATCAAGTTTGATGCGCTTATTTTTATGTCCGACCCCCGATGATTTTGCAAGTTACTTACTCCTGCAGTACAGTGCTCGAGTACTAGTACAGTACTGGCGCTGCAAGCGGCAAACTTATATAGCACAACTTACCGCATGGATCACAGAGAGGCCAAGCTAGTTAATTACTAACTTAGCCACAGACCTCAATTGCGGGTTCGATAGCGAGTCGCCCAAAGGATCTAGACCCGTGTTCGATTTCTCGATGATGTTGACACTCACTGACTGACTGACACCTCGCCTCCTCTCCTTTCTCCCATTTTCTCCCATTTCCAACTTCTCCATTCCTCCAAACCCCCTTTATCGACTGGATCCGATAAGCAGGGAAGAAGGGAACGGATTGCACTGGTGATTTACTCGAGTGGAGGAATGTTGGGGGGGGCACGTTGGAGGGATGAGTGATCCAGGGATTATTTTAGTTGCAGGCTAACCTACCATCATACCGACTTGTGAGACTTGTGAGATCTGATGCCGCAATGTTAGGGGAGCCTCTCTCCACCGTAGTTTGATGTCATACCGTTTTTTTCCCCCACGCTTTTCCAACGGGATTTTTTTAAGGGTGGAGGACGGACGGATAGAACGTCGAAGAAAAAAGCTGAGTTTGATATGGTAGGTTTTCACTCACTCACTTCCGAAAAAAGATACTCGAGTAAAAGGTGTGATATCATATCATACTACCGGTAGATAGAACTGACTCGTACTTGTAGATTTCCTCACGAAGGCAAGTCATACTTTGTGGATGGAGGTTTTTTTTTATTTGTTATATTATACGGTAGGTATTATATAGCAATAGCCCCCCCCCCGTCTCAAACCCCCCCCCATGTCTGCAGTACACTACAGTTACCAGTAAACTCCCCAAGCCAAACACCAGTCCGTACTCCTTGTCAAATAGCAAATAGCACAAAAAATGAAGAAAAAAGCCGCTAGCTAACCCCCTTTCAGATGATGATGATGATGGTGATGACGACGAGATATGAGGGGTGTCATCCAAACCGACTTTTCCCCCAAAACGTTCCTACCTCGAGAGGAAAACTGTTGAAGGTAGGATGGTGGATGATATAAAAAAAGATACACAGCATCTTTCTTTGGTTGGCAAGAAAAAAGAGGAATGGGTTATGAAGAAGAGAGTAATAAAAGGTTCTAAGCCCGAGGAGTGAAAACTGAGAATAAAGTATGAAAAAATGCGCCTGAACGTGAGTCGCTTCTCCCTATCTAAGGATGAATAGAAAGTTTAAAATGATACAGATGTGAAAAGAATTGGATGTGTTGACATGTCTTTCATATAGAAACATGAAGACGCTTTTTCTTCACATAGCACATCTCTTCTCCATTCGTCGTCGTCGTCTCGTTCTCGCTCCCGCCAGAAGGAAAAAATCAAAAAAATCAACAAGCATGGTCATTATCATAAAAATGTCAGATAGAAGTAGTTCTTTTTTTTTTCTTCCCAGAGGAAACAAAAAAAAACTACAAAAGTCCGACAACAGCTGCGATGACTGCGGCGCCGGCGAGGCCAGGGGAGAACCTGAAGGTACCGGCAGCGGCGCCATTGAATGGTGGTGAAGAAGGGGTGCTGCTCGGCTTCGCTGTCGAGCTGGCGGAGGGAATGGTGCTATTGGCGACGGTGGTACCACCAGTTCCACTGCCAATTGTTAGCGGATGGTCACAGTAAGAATACAAGTGGGAAGAAAAAGAGACTCACGTCGACCCGGCTGGCGGGCTACCAGTCATGGTAACATAAGTGACCTTGGTGGAATACACAGTACTGCGAACGGTAGTGGTGGAGGAGGTGGTAGATTCTGCGAGCGCAAGAAGAGGCATGAGAGCCAGGAGGAGGAAAGCGATGAAGCGTTGGAAGAACATTGTGAATCGGGTTTTCGAAGGAAGAAAAGTGAGTTTTTGTTTTTTGTTTGAGTGAGGAAGGAGTGAGTTTTCTCGAGGAAAGAAAGAAGGTGTTATAAGGTTAACAACTAAGGGCTGAGGAAAGTTTTTTATGGATGAGCGGTGATAGATCCCGAGCACGAGATTTATGCGCGACGGATGAACGAAGGTTCAGCAACAACGGCGACCTCACTGAGTGCGCAGCGTTTTTTCTTTTCTTCCTCGGTTTAATTGAGGAACGAACTTTAAAAAAGGATTGGAACTCCCGAAGAGTGGATCGCGAGACGAGTGAGTGAGTGTGAGTGAGTGCGAACGAACTGAATGAGTGTTGGACCACGACGCAAAGATGGTGGTTAGGTTTATGAAGGAAGGAAGCGTAAAGATGCGAAAGGGAACAAAAAGACGGAAGCGAGCAGAAACCTTGAGGGTGGACCCAGGCCACTTCTTAAGCTTAAGGAACGACGATGCGCGAAATTTGTTCGAAATGAGTTGTGGTCCCGGATTGGCCTGTCTGGAATTGGCGTGTCGAGCCCGAACGAATCGCACACACCACACGCCGCAAGGTACCGGTTCAGTGCATCAAGCAAATAGGGAACCGGGGGGGGAGGGGTAGCCAACAGCGGGCTGAGGTCAAGTGCGTTGGCCGCTGCAGTTATCCAGGGTATTATGTGTGGGTGGATTGACAGGAGAGGGGGGGTTTGTTAAACGTTATCAATACGGTATGATGGCACAGACACAAAGGGAGGGCTTTTTTAATAGGGCCAATGTTTGGGCAAGACGGGAAGCAAATTTTGGAAATAAATAAAGGCAATAATAATATGCTTAAAAGAGTGACAAGGAAGCTAGTATCAGCAGAAAATAGTGAATGAGCGAATGATAGAAAGAGAAAGAGAGAGAGAGTTGAGAGCGCGCAAGGAGAAAAGGAAAGCGAGAGGAAGAAGGAGGAGGAGGAGGAGGAGGAAGGAGGATCAAGGAGAAAACAATAACAATGAAATCAATGTGTTTCGCTCGTATGATACAAAGTAGAGTTATTGCGCGCGCGCGAACCAAATGCGACGTTTGACCCCTTGTTGCCTCATGCAAGACATACTCGGAGTACTTTGTATTTTACCCCTTGCGTCTAATTTAGTGACATTTCGAGTTAGAAAAAGAATAGAATAAAACTTTTTGGCTAAAGAAAGAAAGAATATCATACTGTAATAAGTAACGCGAGACAAGAACCAGCCCGTTCATCTCTCTCTCTCATTTCCCGATGGCAGGAGGAGGAGGAGGGGGAGGTCAGAAAAAAAAGAAAAAGAAAAAAACTACCGGTACCTTTTTTCAAGGCAGACACCACACACACACCAATCCCAATTGCCGTTGCCCATTGAACGACCCGGCAAAAAAAAAAGAAAAAGAAAAAGAAAAATGCTCTTTTCGGCTTGTTGCGAACTCGCCTCCCAAGGGCTGGGGCAGCAAACGATTGGACAAATGGACGAACGCTTCTTCTTCTTTTTTGCATCTATCATATCTCCATGGATGGGCCGGCCACATGGCGTGGTAAATTCCTCCCTCTCTCGACTATCGTAAACATGGCGAAAAAGGTTAAATTAATCCCGCAAAAAGTCAATCATGCTGTACGAGTATATAGGGCAGGATTGTTCCTTCCCGCCGAGGAGGAAGGAGGAGGAGGAGGAGGGTTGAAGACTTTTTTCTCACCTCCCCTTGCAGCTGGCTGGCTGGCTCGAGTTACGGCATTGTATTTGTCAGTTTGCAGGTAGCTGGCAGGTACCGTATACACAACGCGCTTTCTGTCTTTCGATCTTCCCCATTTCGTGGCGGTAGGATAACGGTTGGCCGGGTGTTTTAGGTCGCTTTTTTTCTCTCTTTTTTCCTTCTTCTTCTCGGGTGGTTAATCTTGGCGGCTCACAAGAATGCAGTGATTAAATAGTTGAGATGCTACCGTGCAGTACTGGACTGCCGGTAGCTTTTTTTTTTTTTTTGAGGGAGAAGGGAGAGAGATGGAGAGGGAAGGCATCATGCGGTACTGGCCCAGGCTGTACGAGTACTTCACTGCCCTAATACCGGTACTCGAGTACGAGTACAGTACAGTACGAGTAGCGCCTCGAGTTGTGCATACAGCTTCCCAAATCTCAAAGCGCAAATCTTGAAAACGCCTGTAAAACATAGTGCTTGTCTCACACAAGTCTCGGTACCCGAAAATAGGGATTATTAAAGAAATGCCGGTCCAGGGTAAAGAAATAAAATATGTGTGTATCCGAGGGTTACGAGAACAGTACTGCACGAGTACCGGGATCGTAAAATCTCCTAGAAACCAGCCTTGTAATCGCTGGATTCCGAGTGAGAAAGCTCTCGAGAGGTAATAGCATTTTCCTGACACGTACATAAGACCGGAAGACTGGATGTGCTAGAGCTTATGAATTGGTTATTCGAAATCCTGTTAGCTTGTCCGACTGGACCTGCCCTGGACCGACAGAGATTGTGGACTGTACTAGATTTTATGGCACCCGAGTGCAGTACGAGTACCGTATTGTGCTTCGCAAAATATCCACACATCCCTGTTTCCGTGCACTCGAGAACTCTTTCGCCTAGGATAAGCATGCTACTATATCGTAGAGTACCGTGGCTAAATTGGTCATACTGTAGCGGAATTTAGAGCTTGCTCAGACAACCGCGCGCCATGAATAGTTTCTTTGGCCCTGTACTGGTACTATACCGGTCCCTGTCGCAGGCAAGACTTTTTGCTTGCTGCAAGCAGAGTGTATCATAGCAGCAATTCTCCGCAGGAGCTATGGCCAGTTCGGTTACCGTACACGTCCCAGGCATATTGAACCAGAACATTTGAGTCCGAATTTAGTATGGGCGCACGGATGCGCACAGACAATTCGCCATACAAATTTTTACCCCCTCTGTTCGGGTTCAATATGCCTGGGACGTGTATGTGGAGAGAGAGAGAGGCAGCCCTACCGTTGCTGCTGGGGACACGGCCACGTGCATCGATATCGATATCAAAAACACGGAAATTCGGTGATTAGATCAAAAAAGGGGAAGAGCGTTATGAGGTCGCAACACCGGTAAGATACCGTATTCTGGCATGCCGCCGCATCGCGACCATCACTGAGTACGGTTCGGTAAGTTACAGCACCGCAGAAGAACATCTGTACTACCGTAGTACCGTAGGCTGGCTCAAGTCGAGCCCGGGAATCTCAAATACCGTATGTTAATCGAACTGTGCGCTGTGTCGTTCGGGTTGCCTTCTCTGGTAAGGACGGGTATTTTTTATTTTATTTTTTCCCCTCTGTTCATGTCCCTCAGAGAGGCTGAGCTCGCCTTTTCGCAAGTACCGTGTCTTTCGCTTCCCCCCCCCTTCTTTTTTTCCGAGAGGGAACTTTTTGAACCGCAGTGCCTGGCATGGGGCTCAGTCGTTTGGGGCTCTGCGGTGGGTGGGAGGTGATGTTTCTTGGTCGAAAATGCTCCCTTCAGCCATCCACCCGTGAATGCCCTATGATGGCATTTCCTACTGTTAGCTCCAACGTCGATTCACGTGTTTTCGAGTGGGAATCGGGGCTCAAACGCTACCACCACCCACCGGGCAGCGCAGCCTGGTATCGTATCAGGTCTGGCAAGAAGTTATGGGACAGTTATTCGAGGTTAACCAGCTAAATATGTCTCCGCCGGCTAATGGTCCCTGCCCTTGGTAAGAAGTTTGGGGAAAGTCATTGACATTGTTACCGTACATGGGCATGCGCTCGAGTGCTGTGCGCAGCTACCGTAGTCTAAGTCATTGCGCAACTGGTCTCGGATTTTACTGTGTTTTTTTTCTCTTTGATCAGCATCATACAAGTATAAGTACCGATAACTTGATTGCGCACAAGTACCGCGCTTGTACCTTACTAGTACTAGTATATGTACCATCTGGTGGCGAGCAAATATCATACGCTAGCGGCATAAGTGCAAGTGTAATGCTGGTTATATCAGTATTCACGACCCTATGACACCAGTACCTGGGACAGGTGGCAGCAGAGAACTAGGGAGCCAGGCTCGATTGAGAAAGGGTTTTCGAAGAAGAAAACAGCTCAGAAGCCTTCAAAAAGTGGGGGATAAATAAATACTGTAAATAAAATCTCGCTTTGGGGTCCTTGGCGATATGGTATCAGCATTTGGGGGGAGAGAAATAGGAGCGCCTGCTCAGCATTTCCCAAGGAGTTTCCGGCTTTTAAACACCATGCTTTAAACCTCGTATTTTTCGCATACCAGTACCCGCAGCTGGGGGTCTAGAAAACTTTGTTTCAACAAACGTCCGCTGGGGTAATAGTTAGCGTCTACCAATATTGGGCACTGGTTTGGCAAGAGAACCGATTGATAAATTAAAGTTACGGGACGTTACCTTCACAATATCATACCATATCGCTTCTTATGAAGGGTGGTGCTACTGTAGTCGGTAGGGCTCCACAGCCATCAACTTTGAAGCGATCAACAAGTGGGGGGATAAAGCCTGGGTCGGAGGCTCTCCTCAATGCTCTTGAGGAAGGTGTGTAGTACGGTACCCGTTCGTCCGTACCGGGCACTGTTGCAATTGAACGAACAAGGCTAGCCATCAGTAGTATCGTTCGCCCAAAATAGATAGTCTTACCTGGCCAGCACCTCTCAAATCTCCTATCCTTCCCCATCAAGGCGCAATCAAAAATCTATTCGTTGTCCGGGCATAATCCTGCGGATATCTAGAATCGGCAGTCGCTCAATATGGGTAAAAATAGGTTCTGCTAGACTTGCAGCGATTGAGGAGATGCTTCCAAACTTCCTAGTGGAGCGGAGGATTTTATAGGCAGTCTCACTAGTACCCCTCTCCTTCCTAGCGGGCCTTGAGACCTTACAGTCTTTCATCAGGTCTTGAATATCGGCGGATGACGAACGGGGGGGTATTTGGCCGGTTAAAAATCGAGCAGGGTAACAAAAAATGCTTGCTAATCCCTGTTCGTCACCAGCTAATATTCTCCAGGACCTGATGAAAGACTGTGCTCCTGATGGACTACCGTATCTTTGCTTCTTTCTTCTCTGGTCTGTACTTAGCGGTGGGTATAATAATACTTTATGATTAGAAAGATACTCGAGCTCAGCAGCATTGATGTTACAACCCGCTCCAAGTTTAGGGGATCCAGTCAACAGCACCCTTAACCTCGCTGAAACTTATGATGTCGGTTCCAGCTTCTCTTTTGCTAGATCTCTTCTTTCCCTTACGTTACCGGCCTCAATAAAGTGTCTGTTGCGTTCGCGAGTTGAGTGCAAAAGCCCGCAAGCCCGATTGGGCCAAGTCCTTGCCAGTACCGCACTGGAGTCACTCCCACGTCAGCTTTCCCGCTGAAGCACGAGACGGGGTAGACGTTGCATAGGTACCAAAATCCCAATCGCGTTTGCGCACTTAACGGAAGGCTAGTTTAAGGAGTAAGCACGATATCCGAAAAGTAGATAGCCTTCTCATCAGGCACGTGATCGGGAATCTTGAGCAGGATGGAATCGCCGGATGAGGAGCGGGCGAATCGTATTCAGGCACCACAGCCCACCGGTTACAGTCTAACCGCCATTAGAGTCTTTGCCGCGGCGGAAGCCTCAGCCAATGGGATATTATCGGAGAAGCGCACTAGAATATCCGGAGGTTCCGAAAACTTCTCGCCATAATCTTTTCTTGGAGTGGCGGGGATTTTGTAATTAGTGCAGTGCCTTCTTTGCACATCTCGCGCCCCCCCCGCATTTGATTTCCGAGATGGTTGGCTATGAAATAGCCCTCCACCAAATAGGTATGAAGAGGCGAAGGAAGGAAGGAATTCCATCACAGTAACTCACCCAGCCTAGAAAATGGCCATAATTCTTTCGCCCTTTCTTAACAACCAGTAACCTCCGATCCCGCTTCATCCCCAATCCCCATGAACTTAGGACCGAAGATAGCACTCGGTCACCCCCACCACTCCTAGAGGAAACTCACTTGCCACGGTGCTGGTGGAAATCAGACCCACACCTCGTTGTTCAGTACCAGCAACCCAGACAACAACAACATGCTCTAACCTAGTATCATAACTCTGGGGACAGGCACTTCCGAAGCTAACGCGCTCCTTACTGTGCTAGCGAAGGATTTTCATGACGCTTCCGTCAACCGGGGGCTTGTATTCTGTAGCTGTAGAGGTGGAGGCTTTGCCGAGTTTGCTAACACAGATGTCGTAAAGGGTTGTATCGTGTCGTGCTGATTCATGGCATTAAGAACTACTGCTGGCGGGACCGGGGTATGTTATACACGTCCACCGCGATGGTACCGGTAGACTGACATTTAGAGTAGAGTACTGTACTACCCCTACGTATCTAGTGTTAGAAATCAGCTAATTCTGCTCTTTGTGCTTTAGTTTCTTTTGTTATACGCAAGAGCGTAAGCACGGGAAATATGTTTCCATTGATGGATGGCAAGGCGCATGGACTATTAAAGGAACGCACAAAAGCAAAGGAGATGAAGGCAAAACAAGAGTTGGGCATTGGATCAAAGGCGCAGGAGAGCGGGAGCCTTTGTGATGCATTTCTTTTGTTCAGAGATCTCGTAGAATGTTTCTTTCTTTTGTTTTCTGTTTTTGAACCGGGGGGAAGGAAAGCGGAGATGTGTGGTGATCGATAGAAGGATCAGAGTTTTGTTTTGCTTTTGATATATATACTTCTGTCGTTACCACTAGTTTAGCAAGCAAGAACGAAGAGAAGACGTTGCGCGCTATCCATCCCAGCTGCCATTCGGTGACATGTATTTGTCCATTTTGAATATCTAGTCCGCCATTGAAGTTCTACCCCACCGCTCTACTATGACGATAAACCCCCACTTCATCAAATCGCAAACGTTACTCCATGCGAACTTACCAGGTGCTTTCCGAATCCGGAAACACTGTACTTTCAGGCGTATGAACGCGCAGTGAGCCGGGAAATGCAGTAATTAGTGACCGGCCTGCATGCCCACTTTCTCTCGCGTTTCTTTGAAATAACCTACTATATAATATTATTCCGCTCACCACAAGCCAACGTAATAGACTAAAAAACTGTACCCTAAAAATAAGAATGAAAACACCGATACCTAGTCTAATATAACGGAAAGTTTATTGATCTTACATTGGGCTTGTGGCTTGGAAGTATTATAGGTGTATAGTATAATACAGGTACAGAGTTATGAAGGTAGATTTCTCATAGAGGAAAATAAAAAAGTCGTGCACTTGGACAGAAGTCATTATTGGTAAGCCTCTAAGTACCACTGAAATTTCACCAAATCAACTAGTGATGGACATGAGCATGATCGAATAGATCACAGAGGGTATGCTCGATCATGAATCTGATCAAGAGGACTCCATGATTGTTGTTAGACGGATGTGCTTGGCTTTGTTACTGGAGTGGGAAGGATAGTTTAGGAGATATGCAGACGGAACGGATACGGGAGAATGTTCTATAGAGAGTTTATCCCAATGTTCGTTTCTTTGCTATCACGGGAGTGTACGGAGGAATAGGGACATGATGAGGCAAACACAGAGATAGGTGTGGGTGATCCATAGGTGGACCAGTATGTGGTAATATGTTTTACTTTGACCCCTGTCTTTACCGTTAGTTTGATTTTAGAGAGTACCAGCAGTTAGAGCAGAGCGAGCGAGAGCGAATGAACGAAGCATTATAGGCGGTAAACTTACATTCCATATCCTTCCTCCGAGTGCCTAAGTTCCAGGTCAAATCTCTTAGTCTGTTGGATACTTCCGTGTGACCCTCATCCCCCCCACGTCGAACCTTTTGACAATGATTGTATGATCGATGAAATAGGTGACAAGTGACCCTGATCGAGTGATCGATCATGGCTAGTGCTGGAGCATCCCTGAGCACAGTCCATCATCACCCATTCTGCTCGAGCATGACCGATTTCGCGTTCAGCAGGGGTGAAAAAATTCATTCAATATGGAGTGAGGACATTGTGATAAAGGCAGTTGCCAGGATCGCAGTTGGTTGTTCAATAATTAAATTTCAACTAAAAAGTAAAGAATATCACCTATCCAGGCTTGCTATCTTTATCAGCAGTACAATCCCGAGGTACGCCAGCTCAACTTGCCTATTTTTTTTTTGAAGAACCAGCAGTCTAAACTTTAACTCAAAGAATTGTTACCTGGTGTTGAGAGCTATCTGATCGGAAGGAGTGGAAGCGAGAAGCTTCACAGGTTCAAAGGAGAGTGGTCACCGAAGATAGCGAAAGACTTATATTGCTTGTTGAGTAAGAAGAGAATTAAGTAAGTAA
>Ga0307509_10000403_pt1 | contig 72510 bp, 51 predicted proteins | sample 10_EM_MG_FD_202245 | JGI IMG/M metagenome (GOLD analysis project Ga0307509, IMG submission 202245) | Populus trichocarpa ectomycorrhiza microbial communities from riparian zone in the Pacific Northwest, United States - 10_EM | ecosystem: Host-associated > Plants > Roots > Unclassified | place...
CGCGCACCGGGACGTTGTTCTCGAGCCGGTTGTCGCTGTCGCACCGGCGCGCCACCACCGAGTCCAGGTCGCTGCTCTCCACCGACACGTTCTCGCCGTCGTCGTCGCTGATCTCGCCGCTCGGGTCACCACCATCGTCGGTCGCACACGCCGTGGTCGAGAGCAGAACGCCGAGCGAGAGAACTGCGAGGGACTTCATGCCAGACCCCTTGTGCACGCGGTCTGCCAGGTTTACCGACGGGTAACTTGCTGTAACTACGTCGCTTATTCAGCCCGCCTCCATGCACGCGCCTCGCGCCAGGGTGCACCTGAAACCGTCCAGGGCGGCTCACCAACCGAAGGCCACCCGCCGAGGCCGACTTCCAGCGCTTCTTCCGAGTTACTGCGCCCGCGATCCACCAGATGATCGTCACCCTCGAACAGCGCGAGTTGGTTACCCGGTTCCGGGTCAACCGCGCACGATCAAGCTGACGCCGCGAACGACGAGTTTGCCGCGGCTCCAACCGATCAAATCACTGCGACGAGGTACAACTGGTGTTGCGCGTGCGTGGAGTCGTCAGTCGAAGACTCGCGACTTCCGAGCTGTCCAACAACGCCGCAACGGCATTGTCCGACACCTGCTGCTACGAAACTGCACCGGCAAGGCCCCGAGATCATTTTCATTCATGGTGGCGTGCCGCGATGGCGAGGCCGACCTTGGACTCGGCGCTCCGGGATCTCTTCAGTACAGCCGGTGGAGGTGGCTGCCGCGGTAGTAGTGGCCGAGGATCTGCGCGTACGGCTTGCCGGCGCTCGCCATGCCGATCGCGCCCATCTGGCACATCCCGACGCCGTGGCCGTAGCCGGCGCCGCGGAACACGAAGCTGTTGCCCTGCTTGTCGACCTCGAACAGCGTCGACTTGAGGCCGCCTAGCAGCCGGCGGATGTGGAGGTCGCCGGAGACCTCGGCGGTCGCTTTGTCGCCCTGGATCGCGAGCACGCCGATCCGGCCGGACACGCCCCGGCGCTTGGCGATCAGCTGGCGGACGTGGCCGACCTCGGGGTACTCGGCCGCGACGCGCGCCGTGAGCTCGGGTTCGGTGAGCTTCTCGGTCCACCGGAACTTCGCCTTGCCGAGCTTGGACCGGTTGCACCAGGCGTCGCTGTCGCCTTCGAGGAAGCCGTCGATGTTGGCGTCGGTGATCCGCGACATCCCGCCGCTCGGGGTGTCGGCGCGGCCGCGCAGCGATGGATCGGGGTCGCCGCCCCAGATCGCGTCGTTGTCCTCGCTGTGACCGCCGCACGACGCGCTGTAGCGGATGTCGACCAGGCCGCCGCCGTCGCGCAGCAGCACCATGCCGCGGGTGGCCGCGACCGCCTTGGTGGTCCGTGGATCCTCCTTGCCGGCGCCGGCGTAGACCTGGCACTGCTGGGTCGAGCACAGAAGGAACGGATCGGTGAGGTTGCGGCGGCCGATCTTCTGCAGCAGCTCGGTGCGCGCGGCGATCGCCTGCGCCTGCAGCGCGGCCGGCGGAGCGTCGGGGTACATCTCGGCCGGGACCAGCCCGGCGAGCAGCTTGTCCTCGGCGACAGCGTTCGCGGTGACCAGCGCACCGTCGTGATCGAGCGTGACGTACACCGAGCCCCAGTAGCGGCGGTCCTCGGTGCCGGTCTCGAGCTGCGAGCCGCCGGTGTTGGTTGGCACGTCGGCCACCGCGATCGTCTCGCTCGGCTTGCGTGGCTGGAACCACAGGACCTGTGGGTTCTTGATCGTCGTCGCGCCGCTGCGGGCGACGATCGTCCCCGACGGCCGTCGCACCAGCTCCTGCTGCACGCTCGTGGCGACCCCGAACCGCGCGGCGATCTCGGCGGCGCGGGCGGGGCCCTTGCCGGCCGCGACCGGGTCGACCGCGATCCGGACGTCGCGCGTGTCGATCACCTCTCCGCCAGTCCCGAACACCGTCCCGATCTCGAACGACCGCGGATCGAAGCCGCGGCCCTTCCAGCGCGCGAGCGCGGCGGCGACGCCGGTGGTGTCGTCGGGCGCCAGCGTCTCGACCACCGTCCAGTCCTGCAGCACGGCCGCGCGCTCGCCCTCGACCGTGATCGTCCAGGCGTCGCCGCCGTCGTTGTCGATCGCCGAGCCGCCGGTGCCATCCGGGCGCACCGTGAGGCCGCCCTTGGCCCGCAGGTGCACCGAGGTCCGGCCGCTCATGATCTCGACCGTGACCAGCGGCAACCCGTCATCGGTGAACGTGAACCGCGTCGAGTACAGGATCCGGAGCTTGTCGGTCGCCGACGTCTCGTCGGCGAGCGCCGCGGTCGGTGCCAGCGCCAACGCAAACACCGAACCGAGGATCGTCGCGAGCGAGCGGAGCGAGTCGCCGGGGGCCATCCCGGAGGCTAGGCAGCCGAGCGCGCTCGTCGCAAGTAAACGGCAGGAACGCCCACGATGAATCGCAGGTTCAAAAAGTTGATCATGAAGTGCGCCGCGATCGGGGCGCCCAGGTTGGTCGTCCACGTCGTCAGCCAGCCGAACCCGAGGCCGAGCGCGAACGCCGACAGCGTCCACGGCAGGAACCGCTTGCCCGGCCCGACATGGAGCAGCGCGAACGCCACCGCCTGCCACCACGGCCCCACCCATTGCAGCAGCGCGCCGCGGAACAGCAGCTCTTCGCCGATCGACGACGCCAGCGCCAGGATCATGATCTCGCGTCCGGTCAGCGGACCGAGCAGATCGTGAAAGCTCGTGTGCAGCTGGCGCGCCCAGCGGTACCGCCGGGTCGCGATCCGCGTCAGCCCCACCACACCGAGCCCGACGGCGATCCCGACCAGCGGCCCGGCCAGCAGCGCCCAGTGCGGCAGCGCGCCGAAGCGATACAGATCCGGATCGCCGCGGCCGGACGCGATGACCAACGCGACCAGCGCCATCGCGCCATACAGGCCGATCACGAGGCTGGCGCGAGACAACGGGGGGGCGGGGCTCGGCTGGCTCGGCGAATACGACATGAGTCGCGATCGAAGTATGCGCGATCGGAGCGGCTTTGGATCGCAGCGAACACGTTTCCGCGTGGGCTGTACCTTTGCGACGAGTGCGTGCAAAGCATGAGCGCAGGACGCGGTCGCGCCATACTGTGCGGCGTATGTCTGTGTACGGTAGCAGGCGATCCCGCGATCGCATCGCGCACGTGGTGCTCGCTGTCACCGCGCTGGCATGCGGCCGCCGTGACGCGAGTCGCTCGATCGACGCGCCGCCGGCCGCGGTGGTGCGCCCGGACGCCCCACCCGTCGACGCCGCGCCACCCGAGGTCGACGCCGCCCCCGAGCCGGTACCCGTCGTCACCACCATGGTCGCCGCCGGGAACTCGACCTGCATCGTCATGTCCGATCTCACCGTTCGTTGCTGGGGAGCGAATTCGCACGGTCAGCTCGGAGACGGCACCACCGCCGATCGCGCGACGCCTGTCACGCCCGTGATTCGCGCGGTCAAAGATCTTCAGCTCGCCGACAGCACCGCGTGCGCGCTGCTCGACGATGGCTCGGTCGCGTGCTGGGGGCGGATCGGGTGGCACGGCCGCGCTGAAGACATCCTGCGTCCTACCGGTGTGGGAGGCGTGATCGGCGTTACACAGATCTTCGTGCTCGCTGGCCGTGCGTGCGCGCGGCTCGCCACCGGCTCCCTCGTGTGCTGGGGCAACGTCGATGCGCGCGGTCACTTCGCGGCGGGCGCCACCAACCGCGCGCCGACCGCGGTCGTGGGGCTCGACCACATCGCCGGGTTGCGCGCCGAAGGCGCGTTCAGCGATGACGGCCGGATGTGGACCTGGCCGCGGAGCGGCGTGCCCAAACGCCTCGACGTCGCGGGCGTGCAGGAGATCGGCACGCGCGAGGGCACGCTGTGCGGCCGGCTGCAGAACGGCCGTGTGATCTGCGCGGCGAGCGAGCGCTGTGGGGCGCGGCCTGTGCCGGCCGCTGTGGCGCCGCCAGCAAGACCCGGCAAGCCGAAGTCGAAGGTCACCGCAGCGAAGGCCAAGTCGGCGGCCAAGCCCCCCAATCCGACTGCGCTCGCCAAGCCCGACACCGCCGCGGAGCCCATCGACGCCGTCGCGTTTCCCACCGCGCGTAAGCTCGCCTTCGACATCGGGTTTTGCGTCGTCACGAGCACCAACAAGCTGCAGTGCGGCGACGGTTGCGCCCAGCTCGATCCGAGCAAGCTCGATCGGGTCGACACCGTGGTCGGCCGCTGCGTCGTGCTCAAGTCCGGCACGGTGACCTGCTTCGACGACGGCACCTCCGTGACGGCGCCCGGTGTTACCCGTGCCGGCTTGCTCGCGGCGGGCCGCGCACACGCCTGCGCGATGGTCGAGGGCCGGATCGTGTGCTGGGGGGCCGACGATCATCATCAACTCGGCGACTTCGCGATCACCCGGTAGCCGGTGCCGCGCGTGTCGTGAGACTCGCCTTCTTTGCTTGCGAGCCTCCCGCGGTGATGCGCGTCCGCGGAATGACATAAGGTGAGCGTCATGCACCGAGCCTGGATCGTCCTGTTGGCCGGCTGCGGCTTCCAGAGCACCGTCTCGGCGGTCGACGCTGGGGCGGCCGATGCCCCGATCGCGGATTCCGGGTCGGTGTCGTCGGGCTGCGCGTCGGTTGCGTACATGGCCTTGAGCGTCTCGGCGTGCCCGCTCGCGCCGGTGCCGTCGATCATGATCACGGCGAACGTCTCGCTCGACACCGACGCGGGGACGTCGATCCCGGAAGGGCTGGGCTGCTCTGCGCTGAGCTCGGCCAGCACCAACGTGTGCGCGATCGCAGCCAGCGGGATCACGATCGCGGGTGGGGCGACGCTGTCGGCCCACGGGAGCAGGCCGCTCGCGCTGATCGGCCACTTGATCGACGTCGAGGGAACGATTGATGTGGCGAGTCACATCGACGGGCAACAAGGCGCAGCCTCCGATGCGCCAGGCTGCGGCCCGTTCACGCGGGCGACCGGCGACGGCGGCGGCCAGGGCGGCTCGTTCGCCGTCAGCGGCGGCGCGGGCGGTGACGTCGACAACAGCGACCCGCCCGAGAACGGCGGCCTGGTCATTCCCTCGTTCGGGATCACGGCGCTCCGCGGCGGCTGTCCCGGAGGTCCGAGCAGCCTCGGTCCCAGCACCGTCGGCGGTCACAGTGGCGGCGCGGTGTGGCTCGCGGTCGACGCCAACGGCACGCTCACGCTCGGCAGCGCCGCGGTGATCAACGCCTCGGGCGCGGGCGGCGCTGGCGGCGGCACCGTGATCGACAACCTCGGCGGCTACGGCGGTGGTTCCGGCGGAATGATCCTCGTGAAGACGCCCGCGCTAGCGGCCTCAGCATCGAGCCAGATGTTCGCCGAGGGCGGTGGTGGTGGTGGCGGCGGCGGTGTCGCGACGACTCCGGGTCGCCCAGGCGCGGACCCGATAGAGGCGGGAGCCGGCGGCGCGGGTGGGCTGGGAGAAACCACCTCGTCCGGCGCGGGCGGCATCGGGTTTCCGGCAGAGGAGGACGAGCGAAAGGGTCGCAACGCAGCCAACGCGCCGCCCGGCGGCGGGGGTGGGGGCGGGGGTGGGGCGGGCGCGATCTGGATCGACGTGACAACGATCAACGGCAGCACGATGATGTCGCCGCCGCCGGTTGACCTGACCGATTGATCCGCAAGGAGACCGCGATGGGGTTGTCAATGCAGGCATCGAGATCAGCGCGAGCGCGACCGTGATGGGCGCTCGCAACGCAGCGTGGGTGCTGGGGCTCGCTTCGGCGTGCTTTCACCCAGTCTACGATCGCCCGGCCTGCGGCCCGATGGGCGAGTGTCCGGGCGGCACGCACTGCGTTCAGGAGATCTGTGAAGCCGACGGCTCCAAGGGCGGCGGTGGTTTCGCCGACGCTGCGAGCGCGGATGCTCCGACCGATGTCGCGCTGGATGCTCGGCCGGGGGCGCCGGAGGACGGGCCGGGGGTGCCGGAGGATGGGCCGGAGACGTCGGCGTGCGTGTCGGTCACATACATGGCGCTGAATGTCTCGGTGTGCCCGCTCACGCAGTTGCCGCAGATCGAGATCATGGCGAACACCTCGCTCGACACCGACGCGGGGACGTCGATACCGCCAGGGCTTGGCTGCGTGCCGCTGAGCGCGGCCAGCACCAACGTGTGCGCGCTCGCCGCCAGCTCGATCATGATCGCGAGCGGCGTCACGCTGTCGGCCCACGGGAGCCGGCCGCTCGCGCTGATCGGCGACTTGATCGACGTCGAGGGAACGATCGATGTGGCGAGTCACATCGCCGGGCAACAAGGCGCGGCATCCGATGGCCCGGGTTGCAATCCTGGCACGCGCGCGACCGGCAACGGCGGTGGACAGGGCGGCACGTTCGCTGTCAGCGGCGGTGCTGGCGGTGACGTCGACGGCAGCACCACCGACAAGGGCGGGCTGATCGGTCCTACGATTGGCGTCGCGTCCCTCCGCGGTGGCTGCCCGGGAGGTCCGAACAGCGGCGGCCCCATCGGCGGCCACGGTGGCGGCGCGGTGTGGCTCGCGGCCGACGACGGCGGCGTACTCTTCCTCGGCAGCGCCGCGGTGATCAATGCCTCGGGCGCGGGTGGCGTGGGCGGCGCGACCACCGCCGGCAACCGCGGCGGATATGGCGGCGGCTCCGGCGGCATGATCCTCGTGCAGGCGCCCAACTTGATCGCCGCGCCATCGAGCCAGCTGTTCGCCGACGGCGGTGGCGGTGGTGGTGGTGGCTTCGCGCTGGCGGCAGGCGGCGCGGGTGTGGACCCGGCGCGGGCGGGCGTCGGCGGCGTCGGCGGAGCGGCAGCCTCCAGCACGACCGGCGCGGGCGGCATCGGGTTTCCTGCCGCAGAGGCTCAGCGAAAGGGTCACAACGCGACCGCCACCCCGCTCGGCGGCGGTGGTGGTGGCGGTGGGGGTGGCGGCGCGGGCGCGATCTGGATCGACGCCCAAGACGTCACCGGCGGTCCGATCATCTCACCGCCGCCGGTCGACCTGACGAGCTTGGTCCTCGATCGACATTGGCCCGGCGCGCCGTCGCGAGGCTCAGCGGTGGAATCGAAAGCTCGACCGGTAGCTGCCGTAGTCCGATGATTGGACGCCGTTGCGCAGGCTGCCGCGATACGCGGGGCGCCCCGGCTCGAGAATCACGGTGACCTCGCCGCCCTGATCGGACACGACGCCCGCGTGCACCGCCGCGTGGCAGATCCCGGTGTCGGCGGTGTACACATCGGTGCCCCAGATGCCCCCGGTCGTGCTGCAGCCGGCGGGACACGACACGCGGTGCTCCGATCCCATCTCACCGTGGATCTGCGCCGCGTTGAAGCTGCAGCCGGCCTCGATGATCTGCGGCGCCTGTGCCACCGGGTCCGGCGCCGCCGCGGGCACGCCGAGGAACCGATAGCTCGCGCGGTAGCTGCCGTAGTCGGACGAATCCACGCCGTGGCGGCTGCTGCCGCGATACGCCGGCCGTCCCGGCTCGAGGTGCACCGTGACCATTCCGCCGCTGGCGGGCGTGGCGCCCGCGTGGATCGCCGCCCGGCAGATCGTCGAGTCGGCGGTGTACACCTCGCTGCCCCACGTGGCCCCCGTCGAGGCGCAGCCCGCGGGACAGAGGATCTGGACCGTGTCGCCCATGTCGCGCTTGATCTCCGCCGCGTTGAACGAGCAGCCCGCCTCGATGGGACCGCCGGCAGCGAGCTCGGCCGGTTGGTCGGGGGCCGGCGCTACCGGGCCTACCGGGCCCAGCCTGGTCGACGTCCTTACGAGGCAACCGGCCAGCGCACACACCGCGAATAGTGGTATCGAAAACAGACGACGATTCATTGGACAATGCTCCGAACAGCAATGCGGTCACGGCGTGGTCAACGCAGCGCACCGCGGGTGAGAGGGGCGCTCTGACGGTGAGCGACCCGACGCCGGCGAACAGCGCTCGGGTTTGCAGCTCGTGTTCCACGACTACCGATCACGACATCTCGGTCCATTGTACCTACGGTGTGACCGCGGAGATACGCAATTTCGCCGCGAGTTAACACCGCTGCACGGCTGTTCTGCGACGACGAATCGCACCGGCTCGGCTCGAGCCGCGGGAAGCTCCGAGGACGATCACGCGTAGCCGACGAGTCGCTCCGGTGACGACACCGCCGCTCGTCGCTACGTCCGACGCTGTCAGTAGTCCTGGCAGCGCGCCGTGGATAGGGAATCGTCGTAGCTGGCACTGATGTGCGGCGGGTTCAGCCGCACCCGGATCGGGAATTGTCGTAGCTGGCACCAATCTGCGGCGGATCCGGCTCCACCCGGATGGCGAATCGTCGTGGCTGGTTCTCGCGCGCACGCGGATCGGGAATCGTCGTAGCCGGTTCTTGCGCGTACCGCAGACGTCAGGGCTCCCTCGGTCTTGCGCGACGTGGATCGGGAATCGTCGTAGCCGGCTCTGCCCGCGCTGCGGGCTTCCAGGACCCGTCGGTCTTGCGGCACGCGGCTCGGGAATCGTCGCAGCAGGCGTCAGCGGCGCGGGTCGGAGGGCTCGCGGCCAGCCACGGAATACACCGCTCCGGGCGCGTTGCGCGTCTTCTGGAATTCGCTCAACGACTGGCCGCGCATCGCGGCGTAGACGTGGAGGTTCGACTGGCCGACGACCGCGGCCAGCTTCTCGAGCAGAAAGAAGATGACGCCGTAGTGCAGCAGCGCACGCCAGTCGCGCCCGAGGATCAGCTCGCGCTCCCGATCGGTGAGCAGGTGCTCGCGCATCAGGCCCGCTTCGTCGGCACGGAACCTCGCGCGGAACGCTGGATCGACCAGGCCGTGGAGGAACTTGTTGATCCGGTATCCCGTCACGCTGCGCTCGAGCGTGAACGGATAGGTGCCGTCGAGCGCCTCGAACCCGCTCGACTCCTGCGCGATCCGCGCGCGATGGCGCTCGATCTCTGCGACCGTCGGTGGTGCGGCCTGGTTGTCGAGCACCAGCGTGGCGATGCCGGTCATCGACGGCAGGTAGTAGGATCGGTGGCGCCGGGTCACGGTCGCCGACAGCGCGCCGCGCATGACCAGCCACATCACGACTTCGGCACTCTCGAACCCGCCCCGCGTCGCGAGCTCGGCGAGCGTCATCTCGGTCAGGCGCACCGGATCGTGCTCGATCAGCTCGAGGAATTCGGCGTCCCATGCCGGGTTGTTGAAGCCGCAGCGCTCGCCGTGCACCTGGTGCGACAGCCCGCCCGTGGCGATCACCGCGACCTTCAGGTCCACGGGATAGCTCTCGATCGCCCGGCGCAGCGCCTGGCCGAGCCGATAGCAGCGGCGCGCGCTGGGGCTCGGCGCCTGGAGCACCCCGACCTGCAGCGGTACGATCGGAAACGGCCAGCGCCCCTCGTGCCGGCACAGCAGGGACAGCGGCGAGAAGCAGCCGTGGTCGAGCGGGCGGTCCTGGAAGAACGCCATGTCGAACTCGTCGGCCACGAGCGAGGCGCCGATGTGCGCGGCCAGGGCGGGATGGCCGGCGATGGCGGGCAGATCGCGCGGCCCGCCGCCCTCGTCGGCGACCTTGAAGTGCTCGCCGATGCCGAGGGCGAAGGCGGAGTAGTGATCGAAGAAGAACGAGGTGACGTGGTCGTTGTAGATGACGATCGCGGCGTCGGGCTCGTGGTCCTCCAGCCACTGCCGGACGGGCGCGAACGCGGCGAAGATCGGCCCCCAGACCGGATCGTCGCTGGCGTGCTTGTCGTGTGCGAAGCCGATAGTCGGGGTATGGGAACAGGCGATGCCGCCGAGGATGCGTGCCATGGGGGTGGTCTTTCAGGTGCGCGCGAGCTGGAGATCGGCGAGCGGCGACGGCTCGGCAGCGCCGCGGGCCTTCAGCACGGCGACCCCGGCCAGCAGCGCCGGAACCGCCAGCAGGGAGATGATGGCGGTGAAGCCCCAGCCCATCGAGAGCAGGACACCGCCGATCGCGGACCCCAGGATGCTGCCGAACCGACCCATGCCGAGCATCCAGCTGACGCCCGTGGCGCGGGCGCTCGTCGGGTAGCAACTGGGTGCAAACGCATTGAGGCCGGTCTGCGCGCCGCTCATGCAGAACCCGGTCGCGGCCACGAGGAGGGCGAGCATGGCGGACAGCGCGCCACCGGCACCAACGCCGAGGATGCACGCCGCGCCCGCGGCATACGCGATGGCGATCACGCGCGTCGGCTTGCCACGGTCCATCGCCCAGCCCACCAGGATGGCGCCCGCGGTGCCGCCGATCTGGAACAGCGCCGTGATGTTGGCGGCCGCGGAGATCGGCAGTCCGGCATCCTTGATCAGCGTAGGCAACCATCCGGTGATCAGATAGATGACGAGCAGCCCCATGAAGTAGGTCACCCACAGCGCGACCGTCATGGCGCCGCGTCCCCCGGAGAACAGCACGGTGATGGGCGTCTTGGTCTGGACCGTCGGCTCGGGGGCGTCGAACTGCGTGCCGGCGTCGAAGGTCGTGCGGCAGACCCGGCCGAGCACGGCGGCGATCTGGCTCGCGGCCCGGCGGCGAACCACCATGAAGCGGGCCGATTCGGGAAGGAACACGAGGAGGATCGGCACGAGCAGCAGCGGCAGCACGCCACCGACCTGGAGCACCCCGCGCCATCCGAACTGCGGAGTGAGCCAGGCGGCCGCGAACCCGACCACGCCGGAGCCGAGGTTGAAGCCCGTGAACATGATCGCGACCAGCAGCGAGCGCGAGCGTTGCGGTACGTATTCCGACAGCAGCGTCGAGGTGTTCGGCATCGCCGCACCGAGGCCCAACCCGGTGAGCAGCCGCAGCCCGGCCATCTCGCGGAGGTCGTGGGCCGCGGATGTGCAGAGCGTGAAGAGGCCGAACAGCGCGACCGAGATCGTCAAGACCGCCTTGCGACCGAACCGATCGGACGCCGGCCCGGCGATCAACGCGCCGAGCACGAGCCCGACCGGTGCGGCGCTCATGACCAGGCCGAAGGCGGCGCGCGACACGCCCCACTCCTGCAGGATCGACGGCGCCAGAAAGCCCATGATCGCGACGTCCATGCCGTCGACCGCAACCACCAGAAAACATAGCGCCAGCAGCAGCCACTGGTTCGACGACATCGACCGCTGGTCGATGAACGCCTTGACGTCCACGCGGGTGTGGTGGTTCATGTCTTGTCTCCTGGGGGGGGCCTGGGGAAGAGAACGATCGAGATGCGTCAGTCGACGTAGCGCAGGCCGGCTTCGGCCAGCTTTCCGCGCATGTTGTAGAGATCGAGGCCCAGCTCGCCGGCCGCGAGCCGGGCGCGCTTCGCCTCCTCGTTCGCCTCGCGCTCCGCGGCGGCGTCCGCGACCTGCGCGGCGCTCGCCGCGGGGACGATCACCACGCCGTCGTCGTCGGCGATCACCACGTCGCCGGGGGTCACGGCCACGCCGGCACAGATCACGGGCACGTTGACCGAGCCCAGCGTGGCCTTGACGGTGCCCCGGGCGTGCACCGCCCGCGAGAACACCGGGAACTGCATCCGCGTCAGCTCGTGCACGTCGCGCACGCCGCCGTCGATGACCAGGCCCACGCCGCCGCGAGCGCGGAACGACGTCGCGAGCAGCTCGCCGAAGAAGCCGTCGACGTTGTCGGTGGTGCACGCCGCCAGCACGACGTCCCCCGGCTGGAGCTGCTCGGCGGCGACGTGCAGCATCCAGTTGTCACCCGGCTGCAAGAGGACCGTGACCGCCGGGCCGCACAGCCGGGCGCCGGGATAGATCGGCCGCAGCACCGGCTTGGCCAGGCCGGTCCGGCCCATGGCCTCGTGCACGGTGGCGACGCCGAACCGCGCGAGCCGCTCCACGGCGGCAGCCGGGGCGCGCTGGATGTTCCGCTTGACGATTCCGAGCGTGGTCATCGGGTGAGCTCCGTGGCGGCCGGCCCCGAGGCGGCGCGCCGGTTGAGGGCTGCGTCCAGCCGGGGATAGATCCGACGGGCATTGTGCTCGAAGATCTGCTGGCGCAGGTCCGGCGTGAGCGCGGGCGCCGCCTCGATGAAGCGGCGGGTGTCGTCGAACGCACGCCCGGTCTCCGGATCGATGCCGCGGACGGCGCCGATCATCTCGGACGCGAACAGCACGTTGTCGACGGGGATCACCTTCGTGAGCAGGTCGATCCCGGCCTGGTGATAGACGCAGGTGTCGAAGAAGATGTTGCGCAGCAGGTGCTCGGTCAAGAGCGGCTTCTTCAGCTCCTGCGCGAGCCCGCGGAACCGGCCCCAGTGGTACGGCACCGCACCGCCACCGTGCGGAATGACGAATCGCAGCGTCGGAAAGTCCTTGAACAGATCTGACGTCAGGCACTGCATGAAGGCCGTCGTGTCGGCGTTCAGGTAGTGCGCACCGGTCGTGTGGAAGCACGGATTGCAGCTCGTGCTCACGTGGATCATCGCGGGGATGTCGTGGGCAACCATCCGCTCGTAGATCGGGTACCAGTGCCGATCGGACAGCGGCGGCGAGGTCCAGTGGCCGCCCGATGGATCGGGGTTGAGGTTGATCGCCACGAACCCGAGCTGTTCGACCGAGCGATCGAGCTCCGGGAGGCAGGTCCGCGGATCGACCCCCGGCGACTGCGGCAGCATGGCCGCGCCGACGAAGTGCTGCGGGAACAGCTGCGCCACGCGGGCGCACAGGTCATTGCAGATCGTCGCCCAGGCGGCGCTGGTCTCGAACGTGCCGACGTGATGCGCCATGAAGCTGGCGCGCGGCGAGAACACCGTCAGATCGATGCCACGCTCGCGCATCTTCGCGAGCTGGTTGGTCTCGATCGACTCGCGGATCTCGTCGTCGCTGATCTGGAGGCTTCTGGCCGACGGCGCCTGCGATGGGTCGGTCAAGCCGGCGATCTGCCGCCCGCGCCAGTGCTCCAGCGCCTTGGGCGCCGTGGTGTAGTGACCGTGGATGTCGATGATCATGAGAGGTTCCCTGGAACCAGCACGTGGCCGCGGAACAGCGCTCGTGCCGTGCGTAGCAGCGCCGCGGAGGTGAGCTCGCCTGACTGCTCGCCGCGCGTCAGGCGCACGGTGAGCTCGCCCGACGGATGTTCGATCGACAGATCTTGCTCGCGATCGTGCGAGGTGATCGCGAGGCCCGCCGCCACCGAGCCCTCGATGACGCACGCCGACGCCACCGAGACGGCGCCGAGCACGCCGATCGCCTCGTGGCAGGCCTTGGGGATGAACGTACGGGTGTGGATCGCACCGCCGTCTCGCGGTTTGGCGATGAGCGTCATCTTCGGGACCACTTTTTCGGCAACGTCGCCAAGCCCCATCAGCCGGCCGGCCAGGCGCCGGATCCGCTCGACGCGCTCCTTGAGCACGGGATTGGCATCGAGTGCCTTCGGCACTTCGTAGCCTGTCACGCCCAGATCTTCGGCGCGGATCACCACCACCGGCATGCCGTTGTCGATGCAGGTCACGGCTACGCCGTCGACCACGTCGCAGGCGGCGCCGGTCGGCAGCAGCGCGCCGCAGCTCGATCCGGCGATGTCGGAGAACCGCATCACCACGGGGGCCGCGCTGCCCGGCACGCCGCTGATCCGGGTGTCACCGTCGTACGTGACCGCGCCACCCGGGGTGCGGACGATCGCGGTGCAATACGAATCCGTGTTGACCATCCGGATCCGGACACAGGTCTCGGGATCCTGCGCCGCGACGAGGCCGCGCTCGATGGCGAACGGCCCGACGCCGGCCAGGATGTTGCCGCACGTCGGCGCATAGTCGACCCGCGACTCGACGGCGACGACTTGCCCGAACAGATAGTCGACGTCGACGTCGGCCGACGCGCTCGGCGACACGATCGCCACCTTGGTCGTCAGGGGATGGCCGCCCCCGATGCCGTCGATCTGGCGCGCGTCGCCGTGGCCCATCGCCGCCAGGATCAGCTGGTCGCGCGCCCCGCGATGGGCAGGAAGATCGCTCGCCAAGAAGAACGCGGCCTTCGACGTCCCGCCCCGCATGACGACGCAGGGCACGTCCCGCGCACTCACGGCGCCTGGGTCGGCTCCTGCGGAAGTTGGCTTGCCCATGGCCCCAACTGTGAGCCCAACGCCGCCCCAGGCGTGCCGATTTCGGCTTTCATCGTCACGCGGCTTTATTATGACGTGGCGTTTCAATTTTTGGATCTACTTGCTTTGTCCGACCATGTTTGCCTACAGTGAAGCCTTTGAAAGCGCGACCAAAAGTTATCGAGGAGCGCCACATCCAGCCGCTCGCGATCAACCTGCGCCACCTCAGGGCGCTCAGCGCGGTTGCGTCTGCGGGGAGCGCGACCAAGGCCGCCCGTCGCTTGTTCCGCGTATCGTCCGCGGTCGCGCGTGCGGTCTCGGAGCTCGAGGATGCCCTGGGTGTGCCGCTGTTCGAACGGCGCCCCCGCGGCATGGTGACCACCGGGTACGGCGAGTGCGTGCTGACGCGAGCCCGCCGGATCGAGCGCGAGTTCGACGAGGCGCGGATGCAGCTCGTCGCCCGGGGCGGCGTCAGCGCCGCGCAGGACGTGCATGCGGCGTTCGCCTCCATCCTCAACGGCCGCCGACTCGCGGTGTTCGCCAGCCTGGCCGACAAGCGCAGCATGGCCGTGGTCGCCCAGGAGTTCGACATCACCCAGCCTGCGATCAGCGTGACCGTGAAGGCCCTCGAGACCGACCTCGACGTGAGGCTGTTCGACCGCACCGCGCGCGGCATGACGGCCACCCCCGCCGGCGAGATCGTCGCCTTCTATTGTCGCCGCGTGCTGTCCGAGCTCCGTCAGATCCTGCCCGACCTCGCCGCCATCGAGGACCGGCTCCAGGGCAGCGTCACCGTGGGCGCGCTCCCGCTCGGCCGCACCCAGATCCTGCCGATGGCGATCGCCGCGCTGCTGCGCCGGCACCCGCAGCTCCACGTCGCTACCGTCGAGAGCCCCTACGAGGTCCTCGCGGCGTCCCTGCGCAGCGGCGACGTCGACTTCATCCTGGGCGCCCTGCGCGGCCCGTCGAGCGCCTGGGACCTGCTCGAGGAGCCTTTGTTCGAGGACCGGATCTCCGTCATCGCCCGCGCCGGCCATCCGCTCGCCCGGCGGCACCCCGTCGACATCCTCGCCCTCCACCGCGCCACCTGGACCCTGTCGCGGCCCGGCGCGCCGTCCCGCGCGCTGTTCGATCGCGCGTTCTTCGAGCTGGGCCAGACCCCGCCGATCCCCGCCGTCGAGACCGGCGATCTGGCCGTGCTGCGCGGCCTCCTGCTCGAAAGCGACATGCTGACCGCGATCTCGGCGCACCAGCTGCGCTACGAGATCCGCGACGGCAGCCTGGTCGTGATCGACTTCCCGCTCGACGGCACCCGCCGCAGCATCGGCCTGTCGCAACGCGCCGGTGCCCTGCCATCGCCCGGCGCCCGGGCGTTGATGGACGAGATCAAAGCGGTGGTCTCGCGCTCGGCCGACTTCCGGAGCTGAGCCGCGACCTGCACCTGCGTCGTAGGGGCCGCACGTGATCGCGCGCCGCGCCGCATCCGCTGGTCCGGGCGGGATGCAGGCTACAGCACCCAGTTTCCCACCCGGTAGTTCGCGTCGTTGAAACCGCCACCGACCACGGTGCTGCCGCCGTTGTCATAGAACGTGCCGTTGCCGTTGCCGGTCGCTGTTCGGATCGGTGGCGGAGGCACCTCGCGCATGGGCCCGCGGCGTCACTCGACGCGATCCTGTGCGACCCCATCTGTCAGGCGAGTCGGTACGACAAGCTTCGTGTTCCTTCGAAGTCCGAGCCGGTATCGAAGGCGCTCAGGCGTACGCTGCTCTGAAGAAACGCATGATCATGCTCTGTTGTTGTGCGCTGTGTGAGGCTATCCATGAATCATGGAGGGCGCACACGGCAGCCAAGTAACCCGACCGCGGTGCCCGGGGGAGCACCAGCCGAACGTGGGCGCTGGCCGTTCGCGACGTCTGCGACTCGCTGCGCCGATCGCGTCACCACGTCGATGATGTATCGGTTCTGACCCACCCATTTGGGGCCATGCCACCAAGCTCGCACCCGATCGGCGAGCTCGGACGGCGCCGGTCTCGCGTACAGGTCGACCTGCGCCCGTACGGCGCATGATCTTCGTAGTGTTGAATCGTCAGGTGAACTATTGATCCGAGGAATTCTGTTTCGACTCCAAGTCATGTCTACCATCTTTCTGAAAGGCAAAATCTCATGAATCGAATCGCAAGTTATCTGGCTCCCGTGATCGCAGCCGCCACGCTCGGCGTCGTGTCCAACGATGCGCACTCGGGGGTCAATGGTCCCGGGCTGCAGTTCAAGACCGCGTTTGCCAGCGACGCCGGGTGCCTGTCGCGAAACACGGGTTACGCGGACATCATCAATAACTGCACCTACGCCGTGGAGATCGGCGCCGCTTTGCCAGTGCTCAGCGAAGGCTGGCACAACACCAGCGTGTGGTTGCTGGGTAGCAATACCTGGTGCCAATCCGTGACGATCAACGCCGTCGGCAACGGCGCTCAGGTCGGGCCGGCGACCTGGACCGTCGCCGGCCCGCCGACCTGGCAGGTGTTGAACCTGGGAAGTCGGTTCGTCTGGGCAAATACCTCGCTGGAGTATCGCTGCGTGCTCGAACCGCACGGCGTGATCGGCGAGTACCTCTCGGAGTGACCTCCGCACGCGCCGGCGCCTGCCTGAACGCAGTGGGTTGGTGAGCGCGCCTGTCGACTGATGTCTGAGCTCGATATCCAACAACGAAGCCGGTGACCTGCCCCGCGGCTGCCACCGGCCGCGGAGGCAATCTTGTCATGCGCTTCAAGTTAATGTTCTCGGTGGCTGCCGCGGTGACGGCGATCGCTGTCTGGGTTGCCGTAGCGGCGGTTCGTGGTGGCTCCGACGAGCCGGCGTCGCAGCGCAAGCTCGCCGAGCTGCAGGCCAATCTCGACGACCTGAAGGCCGAGCTCCGCAATCGGACGTTCGCCGGGCCGCGTGCCGGCACGGACGAGACCGGCAACCTGGCTTCGCTGGCGCGGCGCGAAGCGCGCGCCGAGGCGCAGCGCGCGATCGACGAACTGTCGGCGAGCGACGACACGCGACCAGCCAAGTCACCGCCGGTGACATTCCAGCAGTCGCAGGAGCTCGTACTCGAGGCGTTCGAGCAAGAGACCAGCGATCCGAGCTGGAGCGCCGACGCCGCACGCAAGCTCGACGCGGCAATTCGTGAACATCTGCCGAACGGCTCGCGCGTCGCATCGATCGAGTGTCATGCGACGATGTGTCAGCTCAAGGTGTTCTGCGCTGAGCCAAGTGGCGCGCAGGCACTCCTGATGAACGCGCTCCACGACTGGCGAGGATCGCTGTTTGTGGCGGGCGATCGACAGGACCACGGCGAGAACGAGGTCACGATCATCGCAGCTCGCGAAGGCCACGAGCCGCCGCTCGGCCCGCGCTGACGGCGCGCGGTCCATTGCAACGAGGACCGGGACCACGCCGGCTCGCGCCTTGCGTACCGTTTCAGGAAGCGGGGCCCTCTGTACGGTCAGACCCAAGCGAGCAGTGCTGGCGGCGGCGGTGGAGCGGCCCAGTCGTTCATGGCGCCCGCAGGTAGCCGTCCACGCCAAACGGCGCTGCAGCAAGACCGACGCCTTGCGCAAGGAGTCATACGTGCGGAGCGCCCACTCGCGCCTACTTCGTGATCATCCCGATCGTCGCCAGCCAGGTCTCGACCAGCTGAGGCCATTTCGTGATCGGAAACTGGGTAGGCCGCAGCCCGAACGCATGGCCGCCCTGCGCATACAGGTGCATCTCGACGGGGACCCCGGCGTTCTTCAGCGCGTTGTAATAGACCAGGGTATGGCTGACGTTGTCCACGCCGTCGTTCTCGGCATGCAGCAGGAACGTCGGTGGCGTCTGCTTGGTGACCGGGATATCGGGCCTCAGCTCGAGCTTGTTATCGTCGGTCCACAGATGCCCTGGATAGAGCACGACCGCGAAGTCCGGCCGGCAGCTCTGCTGGTCGGCCGCGTCGATCGGCGGGTACGACCGCTGAGCGAAGCGCGTGCTGATCGCTGCCGATAGATGCCCACCGGACGAAAACCCGAGCACGCCGATCTTGTGTGGATCGATATGCCACTCCGCGGCGCGGAGCCGCAGAATCCCGATCGTCCGCTGTGCATCCTCCAGGCCCATGAGGGTGGGGGGATCGATATGGCAATTGCATGTCGGATCGCCATAAGGCCCCGAATACGGCACACGGTACTTCAGCAGCACACAGGTGATGCCGCGGGACGTCAGCCAGTCACAGATCTCGGTGCCTTCCAGATCGATGGCCAGGACCTTGTAACCACCGCCAGGAAACACCACGACGGCTGCGCCGGTAGTGTTGCGTTTCGGCGAATAGATCGTCATCGTGGGCCGTGACACGTTCTCGATCTCGATATACGGCTTGCCGGCCACGAGGCCGCCGACCTCCATCGTTTCCGCCGCCGTCGCCGCGCTCGGCTGCGCGTCAGACACCGCCGCTGGCCAGATCGGCAGTTGCGTGTGGCCTGGCGATGGCTGCCAGGGCGCCGCCCGCGTGCTCGGACTGCAAAGCATCACGGCGATGCCTGCCGCAAACATCAGCTTCGCCCTTGCCGTTGCCCTGTTCGCTACGCGCGCAGTGACGCCGAGCGTTCGAATCACGTGTGTGGTACTACCCATGGAGCCGGACATGTTGGCAAGCGGCGATGCGTCCATCAAGGCAACGGGCCAAAACATCTCGGGTTTCTTGGCGCAATCGGAGGGAAGCGAGGGCGAATCCTGGCCGGGCTGGCGATCTGCAGGTTGTCGGACCCGCCGGGCGCTGCTGCTGGCGCAAGCGAGCCGTCGCCACGCGCGCTCCGATGCGAGCTGCGCGTCTGGCGTGAAGCCGTAGACGAGCCAGCGCGATGCTTGATACATCGTGTGATCGCGGCAGCGCGGTGGCGCACGTCGAGCTCGCGGGGCACGCCATACGGAATCGGTGAGCCGTTCATGACGTCGATGAACCGTTCACGCGCGCGCCATCGCCGAGTGCCATGCGCGAACATGCAAGTTTCTGTCGCAGCTGTAGCGGCCACTCTCGAGTCGTCAGGCGCCCGCGCTCATGCTATCGAGTGCGGCGTCTTCCGGTGTACGCCGCGCCGGCGGTTGCCGCTGAACGATGTGGGTGAGATGCGGTAACAGACCGTCGCGATCGGCGTGGTTGCGCAATAACCCGTTACCGTCCGCGAGAGGATCCGATGAATACCTTCACTGTCTCGAACCCCAAACATGCCCGCGCGGCTCGGCCGGCGCCGCGGATCACGGTCGCCGCCCTCGGTGGCATCATCGCCGCCGGCTGCACGCTGGAGGTCTCGAACCCCGATCGCGACTCGGCCGGGGTCGCCGGCTCGGAGCTCACGCTCGATCCGTCGACCACCTATTCACTGTCAGGCATTGGAAGCGGCAAGTGCATCCAGCCGCGAGGCGGCAGTACCGCGTCCGGGACCGTGTCGGTGATCGAGTCGTGCACGGGCGGTGCGGCGCAGCGCTACGTGATCACCGCGGCGGCGACCAGCGGTGCGTTCACGGTGAGGAATGTCTCGAGCAACAACTGCCTCGCGATCCAGGGCGCCTCGAGTCAGAGCGGCGCGCTGATCACCCAGGAGGCCTGCACCGGGGCCACCCACCAGCAGTGGTCGTTTCGTGATCTGAGCGGCGGCGTGGTGGCGCTGACAGCGCAGAGCAGCGGGCTGTCGCTCGATGTCACCGCGGGCGGAACCGCCAACGGCACGGCGATCCAGCAATGGGGGTTCGGCAACCAGGCGAATCAGCAATTCCGGCTGATCGATGCGAGAGGCGGCGGCGCTCCCTCGCCCAATGTGTTCGCGAGCGCGGCCGGGCAAGTCGACGTGTTCGTCAACGGAGCGTCGCTCGGACGGTCGAGTGGACCGGGCGCCATGTTCTCGGTCGGCGCCGCGCTGGCGACCGGCGCCGAGAACATCATCGTCCTGCGCGCGACGAAGGGGTCGGCGGCCGTGGGCTACGTGCACGCCGAGATCGACGGTGCGTTCGGGAAGGCCGGCTCGAGCGCGTTGTGGAAGGCCAAACTCGCGGTGGGCAGCGAGGCGACCGACGCCGCCGGCCCATGGACCGCGCTCGGCTTCGACGACAGCGCCTGGCCGACCGCGGCGGACGTCGGGGTCGCTCCCAAGGCCGGGTTCCCGGTGAACGGTCCGGCCGCCGGCATGTGGTCGAGGACCGCCAGCGACAGCACCGTGCTGTTCCGCCTCAAGCTCTACATTCCCGCGGGGATCTCTGCGAGCACGCCCCAGGGCTTCGGGCGCGGTGTGACCGGCGGCGCCGGCGGTGCAGTCGTCACCGTCACGACCCCGGCCGGCCTGCTCGCCGCGATCACCGACAACACGCCGCGCATCGTGCAGGTGTCGGGGACCATCGACTTCACGGGCACCGAGGGTCCGACCACCGAGTCGTCGTGCTTTCAGTCGCAATGCAGCGACGGGACCTTCGAGTACATCACGAACGGTCTGGGAGCCTGCACCTCGGCCGGCAAGCCCACCTTCAACGTCACCTTCGACAAGGCCGGAAAGCTCCCGATGTCCGTCGGCTCGAACAAGACCATCATCGGGATCGGTCGCAACGCGACGATCCGCGGCAAGGGACTCCGCATGGTCGGCGGCGTCAGCAACATCGCGATTCGCAATCTCACCATCACGAACATCAATCCGCAGATCGTGTGGGGCGGCGACGCGCTCGCCATCGACAACGCGGATCGCATCTGGATCGACCATGTCCGCGTCTCGCTGATCGGCCGGCAGTTCTTCGTGACCGGGTTCGGCAGGGCGTCGAACGTGACGCTGTCGTGGAATGAGCTCGACGGCAGGACCCCGTTCTCTGCGACGTGCAACGGATCGCACTACTGGCTCATGCTCAATGCCGGCGACGGCGACACCATCACCATGAGCAACAACTGGATCCACAACACCTCGGGCCGCGGCCCCCACGCGGGGAACGTGGCGATGCAGTTCATCAACGACTTTTACGACACCGTACCGGGCCACGCCGCCGACCCGTCGGCCGACTCGGCGCTGCTGTACGAGGGGACCTACTTCCGCAACGTCATCACCGCGATCGGCGGCGACACCGGGGGGGCGTTCGCGCCGCTCGGCGCCAACGTGGCATCGACCAACGCGGCCTGCCAGGGGGCGCTCAGGCGATCCTGCACGGCCAACTTCGCGAGCCCGCAGCCGGCGACGTTCCCGCTCGCGCAGAACGTCCTCACCCGACTCGGCACCGCGGGCAGCGCGGTCCTGACTGCGTATCCCGCCACCGAGGTCCCCAACGTGGTGCCGCACCTGGCCGGCCCCGGGCACCTCTGATCGCATACGCGGATCGGATGCGCAGCGAACGCGGCGGGCGTTCCCTCCAGGCGACCGAACCTACCTCTCCTCGGTGCCGGTCGCGTTCTGTCCACGGACTCATGCTTCGCTGATGGCAGCGCGCCGCCGGCCGGCCGGCCGGCCGTTACGGCGCCGGCGCCGAGCTCGATGCCGCGCACGGCTCGCACAGATCGCCGTGATCGGACGGACAGCCGGCGGCGCTCCACACCGCGACCAGGCGCATGGCGTCGCCATCGACCGGCGGCAGCGTCATCGGCATGCCACGCGGGGCGCCGGCAACCACGTGGCCGCTCCATTCGTCCGCCCGCGCCTTCAAGCGCGCGAGCAGGGGGCTATCGCTGCAGCCCGGGCCGGGGCTGAGCACCCGACGCAGCGTCGCGTTGGGCGCTACCGCCAGCCGCGTCATCGGCAGCTCGACGGGAGCTGCGTTCGGCACCTGGCCGAACACGCTCTCGATCAGCCCCTGGTCGCGTGTGTCCGGGCTGTGGCAGTGCCGACACGTGGTGTCGAACACCCGCTTCTGGACCTCGTGGAACAAGGACATCCGGATCGACGCGGGCACGTCGACCCGCTCGACGGGTCGCACCGGCGCGGCGGCAGGAACGTCGGTGCGGTCGGACGCCACGTAGGCGTAGAGCGCATCGAGGTCGGCTTCGGTGAGGTCGGGATGGGGTGGCATCACGACCGCGTCGGCCAGGCGCGGGACGACCTGGCCGCGCTGCGCCTGCCAGCCGCGCTGCCAGATCTGCGGGGCGGAGGCGTTGCCCGCGCCGAGCCGGACCCGCGCGCGAAAGAATGCGCGCCCCAGCAGCGGGAAGCCGAGGCGCAACCGCGGGCCCTGTCCGCTGCCGGCGTGGCAGCCGCTGCACGCCAGCTGGTCGAACAACGCGCGGCCACGCGCGATCTCGTCGGTCGACGGAGCTGCCGATCCGTCACGGCACGGCTCGAGCTCGGGCCCGAGTGCCTTCAACAGGGTGCGCAGCCGGGTCGGCTCGACGGGGAACATCGACTGTTGTCCGGCGCGGTGGCGCGGCAGCGGGCTCGACAGGAAGCGCTCGAGGCCGCACGCGGTGAACCGCGCCAGCGGCGCGCGCTTGCCCGCCGGTCCGGGCAGCTCGACGCTGGTGGTCAGCGACGGCGCCGCGACGTAGGCGTGGAACTGGCGGATGCGATCGATCATGCCGGCGCTGAGCGGCAGCCACGCCGGCGGCTTGCTCGGCGCGGTCGCCACGGCGTTGTTGACATGACATTGCACGCACCCGGTCGGAGCCGGCGGGGGGCTCTTGGAGAATGCCTCGAACGAGTCGTAGATGAAGCGCGTCGGCCTGCCATCGAGGTGACAGCTGGTACACGCGAGGTCGCGCAGGACCTTCGAGGATGCGGTGCCGGCGTGACCCGCGCGGCCCATGGCGACCGCGAGGACCACGGCGAGCGGGACGCAGCTGCGAGCTCCGGCACGCACGTCAGGATCCCTTGGCAGCGTCGAGCTTTGCCAGGTGGGCCTCGGCGGCCATCGCCCGCTTGGTGGTGGCCAGGAGGCCCGGCCACAGCGGATCCTCCTTCGTGATCGGCGTGAGGTGCACGCTCAGCTTGGTACCCGCCTCCCAGAAGTTGCCGCCCTGCGTGAGGCACGGATAATGCGCAATATCCTCCATCGCGACGGTGAGCTCGGTCTGGCTGCCGAGCGCGCAGGTCGAGCTATCCTCGATGTTGAAGTCCATCTCGCGATTGCCTGTCACGTCGTTCCATTCGATGGCCGCGCGCATGGGCTGGCGCCGCGCGAGCTCGGCCTCGGCCTTGAGAGGGAACGTCGGATCGTGGTCCTCCGACTCCCTGGCGAGAAGTCCCTTGTAGGCGTTGACCTTCATCTGCAGCTCATGCGCGGCGTTCACCGGCGGCACTCGTTTGCCGTTGGGTAACGTGATGTAGGGCTTTGACCCGGCGAACCGCGCCTCGGCCTCTTGCTCGAGCCGCGACAGTGTGGGCGCGGCGGGCACAGGTCCGGCGTCCTGGCGTGTCATCACCACCAGGGTGCCGAGCGCAGCGCCGACGAGCAGCGCACCCGCGGCCAGCCACCGGAGCGTTCGTCGTTTGCGCGACGTCGCGGTCGCTGGCTTCTTCACAGCACACCCAGGGTGAACAGGGCCTCGGCCAGGATGCGGCGCTGCAGCTCTTCGGTCACGGCCTCCGAGAGTTTCGCTTGCACCTGCGGTGTCTGGATGAGCTTCTTGAGCAGCGGGGTAAAGAACGCGCTCGGCGAGCCATTCACCGACACACTGGTAAGATCGAGCTGGGTGATCGTGAGCTGCATGAACGACAGATCGAGGGCCGCTGCGAACGTTGCCTGGTAGTCCACGCGGATCCGCGCGCCGAGCTGTGCGAGATCGAACGTGATCGTGCCGGTGAGATCCGGTGTCTGGGTCGGCACCATCCGGATCGTGTTGTCCGTGCCGACCTGCAGCGCCCACGCACCCGGCACGAACGCTCCATCGATCTGGCTGTTGCTGATCTGGACGTTGATGCCGGCGCCCAGCGCATACGGGCCATCGAGCACACCCGGCGCGCTCAGCGTGGTGGTCGACAGCAGATCGGCCAGCCACGCGATGGGGTCGGGCGGCGGGGCGTTCGACGGCGCGAGATCCGCGTCGTCGAGGATGATCGTGATCGGTGCGGCGGTCTGGGTCACGCCGGGGGGAGACGGGTACGTGTACTGGACAGCGCCCTGCATCGTCAATCCGCTGTGCGCGAGCACTCGCAGCACGCCCATCTGCTCGGCGTTGAACCGCAGCCGGTAGTACAGCGCGATCGCCGTGCTCAAACCCTGCTCGTCGGGCACGAGCTCGGCCTGGATGCTGCCGAGCGCCGCCGGCAGAAACAGCGTGACGTGATCGATCGTCATCGGCAGCGGGAAGAACACCGCGTGCGGGTCCTGGTTCTGGAGCGCGACCACGGTTGGCGCAGTGGCCGCGTAGTCCGGCGTCAACACCAGGCGGAGATCGTAGAACGTGCTGCCGGCCAGCGTGGTGCTGGTGGTCCGCGCGGCCGGGGTGTGTGCGCCGTCCAGCGGCGCCCAGCGCGACGGGATCAGGAAGTACACCGACGGCTCGTTGGTCGCAAAGCCTGCCAGGGTGCCGTTGGGATTCTGCAGCGGCGTGGTGGGTACGATGGATTGTGCCTGCGCCGCTGGGTGGCTGAGCATTGCGCTCGCCAGGATCGCGGCGCTGGTCAGCCACCGGCGTAACAACACGGACGTGTGGATGGATGTCATGGTGGGCTATCGAGAGCGCTTACATCGCGCGGTGGAAGGGTTCCAGGTGATAGACGATCGCGCCGGCGGGGGCCGTGGCGACGAGCTCGACCGTGGTGCCGGTCTTGGTGGGCTTGAACAGCTGCGCGACCGTGCTCTGCACGAACGTCAGCCGCTCGTCCGGCGTGAGCGCCGCGTCGACCGCAGCGAGCGCGGAGCTCGCGACCGCGGCCTCCACCGCGGCCTGGGCCTCGGCCAGCGTGAGCGCGGACGACGCCACCAGCGTATCGGGCGGCGGCGGCTCCTCCAGCACGGCGGCGACGGCCGCGTGGACCTCGGCCCACGAGATCGACACCTCGACTGCGAGGTCGATGTTCAGCGCGCGCTGGACGAGGGTGTCCGAGCTCACCAGGGCGGCGAACCGGTCCTGCAGGTCCGCCGTCATGTCGGTCGGCAGCCGGAACCTGAACCGGCATACCGGCGGGTTCGCCGAGCTGACATCGCGGTTCAGATCGCTGACCTCCTCGAGGACGGCGCTCATCTCGGGGAGCCTGGTGAGCGCGCACTCGGTGGTCGGCCGGAGGAGGAACGGCACGAACGACTTGCCGGTCCAGGCTGCGGGTAACCGCGCGAGATCGTCAGCGGTGATCGCCTTGAACACCACCGCCCCGCGCCACGTCGTGCTGGTGGGGAGCGGGATCGAGCTGGTCACCTCTAGCTCGGTCTTCGGAAAGAACCAGATGACGGTGGGAAACTGTGACGGCTGGAAGAACACCGCGTTGGGCGTCTCGACCACCCCCGTGACGCGGGTGCTCGTGGCCGCGCGTGCGGCGGGCGCAATGCCAGTCATGGCGCCGAGTGCAAGGACCAATGCGTAGATCGATTTCATCGTTTGTCTCCTCGGAAATGGGCCCAGGAGCAGGCGCGTACCGAGTGCGCCTGCTCCCTCGATCCCAAGTTGGTTGTCAGTCGGCAGCTATGGTCGGGGCTTACTGCCAGTAACCCGGGCAACTATGGGTGAGGTCGCGATCGATGTGGCCATCCGGCGAGATGAGCACGCAGCCGACCAGGCCGTCGATGTGGGTCAGCTGGGCATTGACGCCGTTCGGGCTGGTGAACGTGAACGACGCGTTCAGGCTCTTGTGCTGGCGCTCGTACTTGGCGTCGAGCTTGAAGCCGATCGGACGAGACCGATCGACCGGGCCGAGCGCTGGCACGATCGCTGTCATCATCTGATCCTGGAGCTGCTGCTGCAGCCGGGTGGCTGCCTGCCAGAGCGCGGTCTGCTGCTCTTTGTTATCCGGGTCGATCGTCGGCGTCGTGATGACCTGGTTGGTGCGACCGTCGCGGTACGTGATGAACACGCCGCACTCCGATGGCTGGCGGCCGGCACAGAGGGTCTCGTTTCTGAAGAACGCCTCGAGCTGGATATCGGTACACAGGAAGCCGTGGAACGAGGCGTAGGACTGGAAGTTCTCGAACAGCTTGTCGTAGGTCACCGTGACCGTCGCGGTAAACGACGTGCCCGCCGCCAGGTACTCCGCATCCATGCCGACCTCGAGCGCGTTCGCCGAGTGCAGCATGTTCTGGAACATGACCGCGCCCGGCGGGGTCAGCTGGGCGGAGATGGAGAGGTTCTCTCCCAGGCTCGGGCCGTTCGACGCGAACGCGATCTGCTTGAAGATCGCGATCTGGCAGTCGTGGAACGTTCCGCCGGTCACCGGATCGGGGACATCGGTGCAGAGTGGTTGACCGGTCACCGGGTCGATGTCATCAGCGATGGGGACCACCTTCGTGCGGCGGTAGGGCCACGCGGTCGGCGTCTTGCCGGCGGCCAGGATCCGATTGAACAGCGCGTTTCGGTCAGCCCCGAACACGCCAAATTCGATCTGTGCGTTCAGGAAACCGTCGCCGGTCGACGGCAGGACGGCGAAGCCGACGAGCGGCGTGCCGTTCAGCGACGCGATCCGGCCCACCTTGGGCGAGTAGTAGATGATGTTGGGGTTGACATCGTCGTACGCCAGGGTGAACTGGGCGGCGGTTGGGTCCTGCTGCAGATCCACCGGCACCTTGTGGGGATCGACAGGAAAGGCGAAGGCGGTGTGGCCGCCCAGCGCGCCTAGCGTGCCTAGCGTGCATGACAGGGCAATCGTAGACGACAGCAATATCTTTTGCTTCATGTGGTCCTCGGGTCGACTCGTGTCGACGGTCAAAAATGTTGGTCAGAGTTCTTGGGACATCATGTGAAACGCCGGCCGTCCGGGAATCTTCCCGATCAAGTGAGGGAGATCGCCAGATCGCAAGAGTGCCAGTCGTGGAATCCCAGAGATCAGCGCTGCTGCGCGGCGGCAGTCGCAGCCTGCAGCGATAGCTTCGGCCACAGCCTACAGGGACGGACAGTGCAGCGCGTCGCCCGCGCCGGACGTCGTCACGCCCGCGCAGCCACGCGGTGCCCCCGCTGTGGGGCTCGTGCTCATCGCTCGCGCCGCTCGGACAGCAAGGAGCGTAGCTTCAGGCGCGCGCGGTTGAGCCGCGTCCCGACGGTGGCAAGCGGGATATCGAGGCTGGCGGAGATCTCGCGATACGAGCAGCCCTCGAGCTCGTGCAGCACGATGACCCGACGAAACACCTCCGGCAGGGCCGTCAGCGCCTGATCGAGATCGTCGGCCCACTCGTCCGTGGGCTCGGTGGTGTCGTCGTCGATCGCGAGCTGCCCCCCGTGGACCTCGTCGATCGGGATCGCCTGGGGCGCGCGGGCGCTGCGCCGCAACCCGTCGATGTGGATGCGGCGCAGGATCGTGATCAGCCAGGCGCGCAGATGCGATCCGGCTCTGACCTTGCCGAGCGCCGGCAGCGCGCGCACGATCGCGTCCTGCACCAGATCGTGTGCGTCTTCGTGACTGAACGTGAGCCGCCTCGCCAGCGCCCGCAAATAAGGCAGCTCGGCATCCACGTCAGCAGCGCTCGCCACGCCGCACAGCATTGCTGGCGAGCTGTCGCGCTCGATTCCACTGCTACGATCGTCGGCACCAGGGCCTTGTTCATAGGTCGCCACTATCAGCCCCAATCGCCTGTACCGTACGTCGATGGCTCATCGTCCCGCAACAGCAGATGACACGAGATCGCGCGGTGGAGTTGCACGCGCGCGATGGGAATAACTGTTCTCGAGCATTGCGATTGGGTAATGCGAAGCCTTGGCTGAATATATCGTCGACGCCAATGGCTCGTGGCAGGCCTGTTGTGGGCTCGTCGCGATCATGTCGCGGGATAGGCCGCCGGTGGCTCGATGTCGTTACCTACTATCGTTCTGAGTAGGATCGGAGATGCGCGGCCCGATAGATTCTGTCTCAAGTCGATTGTGGCAATCCCTTCGAAGACGGGAGCGATGGAGTCACTGCCGCACGTGCCGCGTGCCTGGCGTCTGCGGATGGTCGTAGCGCTGCGACCGCCCGGATGATCGCACATTGCTGTGGCGCGTCATGCCGCGTCCGGAGTCGTTGTGAGGAAACCCGACAAGACCCGATGCGTCATCGCGACGCGATGCGAAAGTCCGACTGCAGACAGTCAGTCGTCAATATTGTGTATGTGAGCCTACCAGCATGGGCGTATGCGACATTGGCGCACGCAGACGCGGTGAGTCCCGAGCCGACGACCCGATCCGTAGCCGGGTGTCGACAAAGCCCCGTAGGACGGTATGTTCGACGGGCTTGAGTTGCGTTTGGATGAATCGTGCCGTCCGGAACGACTCCTGGTTATCGGCCGTGTATCGTGTGCTTGGCCTTACCACTTGACAGCCTGACCTGTCGCTCCTAGTGTCCGACCAGCGCCCTGATGCAATTCGCCGCAGCGCGGACGCGTCTCATGCCTTCCTGGGGCGAACGACAGCAGCAACCTGGAGGAACGCCATGACGAAGATCCTCTCGTGCTTGACTGTGTTGGTTGCCCTGCTGGCGTGCGACGACGCCGAACGCAGCTCCGATTCGCCCGCGTGCACGTTTACCTACTCTGATTGGGGCGCGTGCGCAGACAGCGTGCAGACGCGCACCGTGGTCGCGGCGTCGCCCGCCACGTGCGAGGGGACCCCGGTGTTCGCCCAGGCCTGCACGCCTTGCAGCTATGTCTACACGGCGTGGAGCGAGTGCTCGTCGGACGCTGCCCAGACCCGGAGCGTGGAATCGTCGTCGCCCGCCGGATGCGTCGGGACGCCCGTGACTTCGGCCAGCTGCACATACGCGCCGCCGGGCCGGGTGATCAACGTGTACGTTCCGCCGGGCTGGGATCGGCCGATGAACCGGATGGCGCAGGACCTGGTGCTCCCGCGTCTGGAGGCCATCATCCAGCAGGTCGTGCAGCAGCGGGCCGAGCTCGCCATGGACGGGGTCAATCCGTTCACTTCCAGCGACCAGTTCCTTCCCGGCAAGGTCGCCATCGGGTTCGCCGATCTGCTGCTCAGCAAGTGTCCGGGCGCGTGCCCGCTCGACGATGCGGCGTTCCAGGATCTGCTGGCCCAGTACCGAGACCTCGCCCACTGGGTGTTGACCACCCCGCTGGGGCAAGCCAATAGCGTGTTCTCCAACCACACCTGGGGCATGTACTTCTACATGAACGCCATCTCCCGGCTCCAGCGAGCCGGGTTGCTGCACCCCGGTGACGACAGCCAGGACGCCGCCTCGGCGATCACCGCGGCCGACCTCGACGTGCTCAAAGGGCTACTCGAGTGGCGCGTGCGACTGCCGGGGGCGACGACCAACACGCCCAACGGCTTCGTGAACGCTCACACCGACTTCTCGCTCGTCGGTGGACTGCCCACCAACTACTACGGCGTGGCGTACGGGATCGCGCGCAATCGCGCGCTCATGGGCTGGGAAGATACCTCGGGCGCCGACACGATCTTCGGCAAGCTGGCCACACAGTTCAATGCGTTCTCCGGCTTCGGATACTCGGACGAGACGCCGGGAGAAGGGCGGTTCGACCGCTACAGCTTGCTGGTGATGGGCGAGATCTCGCAGCGGCTCATCGAGACCGGCATGGACGTGCCGCCCCAGCTCAGGACCTGGCTGCGCAACTCGGTGGATGGCCAGCTACAGCTCACCAACCTGTCCGGAAACGGGTTCGAATACGGCCGTAGCCTGGGCCCCTACGCCGATACCTCCTTTCTGGAGGTCCTGTCCGCGGCCGCCTACCTGAACGTGCTCACGCCTGCCGAGAAGGAGTACGCCTACGCGTTCAGCTGCCGCGTCATCGCCAAGTACTTCGATTTCTGGTTCGACCCGCAGATGTCTCCGGGCACCGGCGGCACGGTCAACATGTGGAAGAAGGGGCGCCGCACGGATGGCTACCGGGCGGAGAATCGCATCCTGGGCGAGAACCTCAGCCTGATCCATCAGCTGCTCTACACGACCGACATCTGGAACCGGATCGCAGGCTTCAAGGACAAGGCGCCGATGACGGCGGGCAACTTCTCGGCCGTCATGGACGGCCTGGACCGGTACCGGCTCATCACGTTCACGCAACCGCCGTTCGCTGCCTACGACCGCAAGACCCTGATCGTTCGCGACGGCAACCGCGTGCTCAGCCTCCCGCTCATCAATGGCGGCCAGTCGCTGTACGCGTTCAACACGTACTATCCAGTGCCGCAGTCGACGTTCCTGCTGGACGCGACTCCCGATCAGGCCTGGCCGCAGCTCTTGCCCGAGCTCCGGATCACGGAGGCCGATAGCAGCGTCACCCTGCTGAAACCGCTGGCGTACTTCAAGAACATCACCGGCGTTGAGGACCCGGCGCACCAGCGATACACCGTCACCTATCACCAGGATGAGCTCGCGAAGCTCACCGCACCGCTGAGCTCGGCCCCGCCACGGCCCGACGACCGCATCCACGTCGACACCACCTATACGTTCGAGCCCGGCAGCATCACGCGGTCGGATACCTACACCGCCAACGCCGCCAACGCGGGCCCGCTGTCGATCGCCGGCATCACGATGATGCTGGGGACCTACTCGACCCAAGGCGCGGTGGACGGCGATGGCGTGGTGTTCGGCCGCAGCGGCGATCCGAGCCGGGACGCGCTGCGCTCGATTCATGTCACCGGGATGGGGATCCCCACCCTGGATTCGGTGACGCCCGACAATACGGTCTACAATACCAACAATGGTCCGCTCGCTTCGGTGGTCACGTGGGTCACGCCACCCAGCGTGCTGTCGCCGAACCAGTCGGTCGCCATCACGTGGACCCTGACCTACGACCCCAGATGATTCGCTTTCGCGCGCACACGGTCACGCTTGATGTCGCCGGCCGCGTGCCGGCCGGTGAGGAACGCCACTGATGTACCTATCGAACCGAGTCCACCGCACCACGGCAACCACGGTCCTGATCGCCGCGCTCGCGTGCAGCGGCTGCGGCCGAGATCACAAGTCCGCGGGCTCGGCCGGCGACCCGATCCTGATCGGTGTCTCGCTGCCATTGACCGGCGACTTCTCCGAGCCCGGCAAGGGGATCCAGCGCGGCTACGAGGTGTGGGCCAAGGTCGTCAACGACGGAGGCGGCCTGCTCGGCCGTCCGGTCAAGCTGAAGTTCCTCGACGATCAGTCGAGCGCCGACCGGGTGGTGTCGGACTACGAGCAGCTGGTCGGCAAGGACAAGGTCAACTTGTTGTTCGGTCCGTTCTCGACGCGGTTGGTGGTCCCCGCGGCGCGCGTCGCCGAGGAGTACGGCATGCTGTTCGTCGAGCCAGCGGGAGCGGCGAAGCAGGTATTCGAGCAAGGCTTCAAGAACCTGTTCTACGCGGCGCCGGCCGTCGCGACCGAGCACTACAAGCTGCTCGCGAGCTATCTCCTCGCGCTGCCGGAGGCCACGCGTCCCAAGACCGCCGCCTATGCCTCCATGGACGACCCGTTCGCCCAGAGCACGGCATACGGGCTCAAGGCCAAGCTGGAGGCGGGCGGCATCACGACCCTGGTCAACGAGGTCTACCCGCCCAGCACGACGGACTTCAGCAGCATCGCGGCCAAGATCGCCGCCTCGAAGGCCGACATCGTCGTCGGTGGCACGCAGTACCAGGACGGCGTGAACCTCATCATCGCGCTGCAACAGCTCGCCTACCAGCCCAAGCTCGCGGCGTTCTCGACGGCGCCGACCGAAGCCGAGTTCACCAAGGCGATCGGCAACAAGGCAGAAGGCATCCTGGCGCCGACCGGTTATACGCCGCAGTCGAAGTTTCCCAGCAACGTCGAGTTCGTCCGCAAGTACGCGGCGCAGTTCGGTGGCCCACCGGGTGAGGACGAGGCCAATGGCTACACCACCGGGCAGGTCGTCGCCGCCGCAGTTCTGGCGGTGGGCTGTGCGGAGCAGGGCGATTGCCAGCGCAAGCTCGTGAGCTGGGTGCGTGACCACCAGGTCGAGACCGTCGTGGGCGCGCTGAAATGGGATGACAAGGGGCGCCCGCAGGGCGCGCACATGATCCAGCAGTGGGTCGGAGGCAAGATCCAGGTCGTCCTGCCCGACGCCATGAAGGAAGCCGATCTGATCTATCCGAAGCCGACCTGGTGATGCACCTGTGATGTCCCTGCCGCTCGTAGTTCAGAGCCTGGTGCTCGGGGTGCTGCTCGGAGGGCTATACGCCCTGCTCGCAGCCGGACTGACGCTGTACTTCGGCGTCATGCGCGTGGTGATGATCGCCCACTCGGCGTTCCTGATCCTCGCCGCTTATCTCGCCTGGTACTTCCACGGCTTGACGGGCCTGGACCCGCTGCTGTCACTGCCGATCACGGTCCCGCTGTTCTTCGGCTGCGGGGTCGCGATGCAGCGGCTGGTGCTCGCGCGCCTGCGTCCGGCGACGCGGACGATGATGTCGGTCCTCTTGACGTTCGCCATTGCGCTCGTCATCGAGGGCGGGCTGGGGACGGTGTTCACCGGGACGCAGCGCCGCCTCCAGCTCGGGTACAGCAGCGCCAGCCTGGAGCTGTTCGGTGCACGGGTCGCGGTGGTGAAGCTGATCGCGTTCGCGCTGGCCGCCGCCGCGATGGCGGCGCTGTACCTCGTGCTGACGAAGACCAAGTTCGGTCAGGCCTTGCGGGCGACGATCCAGCACCGCGAAGCGGCCCAGCTGGTCGGGATCCAGACCGATCGGGTCGCGGGCTACGGGTTCGGGCTCGGGCTCGCCACGGCGGCGATCGGCGGGACCGCGCTGGCGCTCGACTCGACGATCTACCCGTCGCTGCACTGGCGCTGGATCGGACCGTTGATGGCGATCATCGTGGTCGGCGGGCTCGGTAGCGTGCCGGGGACGGCGATCGCCGCGATGCTGCTCGGCATGCTGATGAGCCTGTTGCAGATTCCACTCGGGACCACGTGGGCCCAGACGGTGTTCTATATCGCGCTGTTCGCCACGCTGGCGTTCCGGCCGCATGGCCTGTTCGGAGGTCGCCTTGCGACGAGATTCTGAGTCGATGCGCCGGCGCGGCCCGGCGGTCCGGCTGGTCGCGCTCGCGATCGGCGCGGCCCTGATCCTGGCGTTCCCGGCGGTGGCAGCCAATCCGTACATGCTCACCGTGGGCATCGGGATCCTCAACTACGCGGTGCTTGCCACGGCGTGGAACTTCGTCGGTGGATTCACCGGCTACATCTCGCTCGGGCACGGCGCGCTGGCGGGGCTCGGCGCGTACGGCACGGGTCTGCTGGTGGTCGCCGGCCTGCCTAGCTTCGTCGCGCTGGGGGTCGCCGCGGCGATCGTCGCCGTGCTCGCGATCCCGATCGGCGTGGCGGCGCTCCGCGTGCGCGGCGCGTCGTTCGTCATCGTGTCGATCGCGCTGGTCCTGATCCTGCTTCTGGTCTTCCAGAGCTGGGCACAGGTCACCGGCGGGTCGCGCGGCTTCGTGGTGCCGCGGCCATTTCCCGACCTGCACCGCGCCGAGCACCACCGGGTGTTCTTCTTTCTGTTCGCCGGGTTGCTCGCGGTCGCGCTGGCCACGTGGTGGCTCATCGACCGCTCGCATTTCGGACTCGGCCTCAAGGCGATCCGGGAAGACGAGGACAAGGCGCAGTCGCTGGGCATCCCGACGTTCGCGGCAAAGCTCGTCGTGTTCGTGGTGTCCGCGGCGTTCACCGCCCTGGGCGGCGGGCTCTACGCGCTGTGGTTCGGCGATCTCGATCCGGTGTTCCAGTTCTCGGTCCTGAGCGGCTCCACGACGGTGCTGATGGCCCTCCTGGGTGGTGTTCGCCATCTGTTCGGCCCGCTGCTCGGCGCGCTCGTGGTCGGCGTCGGGCTCGAGTACTTCAAATTGGAGTACGGCGACACGCCGCTTCACCTCGTGGCCACCGGCGTGTTGCTCGGCGGTGTGGTGATGTTCATGCCCGAAGGCGTCATCCCGGGGTTGTCCGGCCTGTTCAAGCGGTGGTTCGCACCGGGGGAGGTCTCGATTCGCGAGGTCACCGCCGCCGCGCTCCTGGACGCCAATCGCCGCGAGCCGGAGCCGCGGGTGACCGATCGAGCCGACGCGACGGAGGCGGGCCGGTGAGTACCTCCCCGGTTACCAGTCGCGGCCTGGAGACGATCGCGCTCAGCCGGTCGTTCGGCGGCGTCACCGCGGTCGCCGCCGCGAGCGTGAGCTTCCAGCACGGCAAGGTGAACGCGCTGATCGGCCCCAACGGATCGGGCAAGACGACGCTGTTCAACTGCATCACCGGGATGATCAAACCCGATCACGGTCGCGTGACCTACCGGGGTCGCGACATCACCGGCAAGGCACCCGACGCGATCGCGCGGGCGGGGATCGGGCGCAGCTTCCAGCTGTGCCGGGTGTTCCCACGCATGACGGTGCTCGACAACCTGCTGGTCGCGGTCCGCGCGCGAAGCCTCAAAGCGCAGCTGGCCAGCTCGCGGAGCCGCGAGAACATCGACCGCGCCCGCGGCTGGCTGGTGCGCATGGGAATCGACCATCTCGAGACCGCCGAGGCGCGCAATCTGTCCTGGGGCCAGCAGAAGCTGCTCGAGCTGGCGGGCGTGCTGATGGGCGACCCGGAGACGATCCTGCTCGACGAGCCGGCCGGTGGCGTGAACCCCGCGCTGATCGGCCGGATCGGCACGCTGGTGCGCGAGCTCAACAGCGAGGGCAAGACGTTCATCATCGTCGAGCACAACATGGACATGGTCATGAGCATCTGCGATCACATCATCGTATTCGATCGCGGACGGCCGATCGCGGAGGGCCCACCGGCGATCATCCGAACCGACCAGCGGGTGCTCGAGGCATACCTTGGGGTCTGAGCCCATGCTCGAGCTGCGCGGCATCGAAGCCGGCTACGGCCGCGCGGCGCTGGTCCTGCGTGGCCTGACGGTGAAGGTGCCGGCGACCGCGGTGGTCTGTCTGGTGGGGCCCAATGGTGCCGGCAAATCCACCGTGCTCAAGGTCGCCAGCGGCCTGCTCGCGCCGCGCGCGGGTCGCATCCTCATCGATGGTGTGGATGTCACCGGCCAGGGACCGCAGCAGATGCTCGCGTCCGGGCTCGCACACGTCCTTCAGGGCCACAGCGTGTTTCCGGAGATGACGGTCGCCGAGAACGTCCTGCTCGGCGGCTACACGCTGACGGACCGCGCGGTCCGCGACGAGCGAGCGCGGTTCGTCCGGGACCTGTTTCCGATCGTCGGCGAGCGGTGGACCGCGCTCGCGGGGCTTCTGTCCGGCGGGCAGCAGAAGCAGGTCGAGTTCGCGCGCTCGCTCATGGTGCGTCCCAAGGTGGTGCTGCTCGACGAGCCGTCCATGGGCCTCGACCCCAAGGCGACCGCCACGGTGTTCGAGCAGGTCGTGCGCATGCGCTCGGCCGGCACCGCGGTCCTGCTGGTCGAGCAGAACGCCCGGCGAGCGCTCGAGACCGCCGATATCGGCTGCGTCCTCGACCTCGGCAAAGTGCATATGTCGGGCCCAGCGGCGGAGCTGCTGGCCGATCCGCGGCTGAGCGAGCTTTACCTGGGAGGGCGACCTGCCGAGGCCGCGCGCTCGGCGGATCACTAGAGGAAATCACCAGCGCACCAGAGCCTCGGAGTCCGTTGAATGGTAAGGCCACCAAGCCAGCTTGCCATCTGGCCAGCTTGCCATCTGGCCGTCACTGTAGGTTACGCGAGACGTCATGAGCTCACCGCTAGACCGTAGTAAGGATCGCCAATCGCGCTACGGGAGTAATTTCTGTTTCTTGAAATGTCCTTTTAGGTTGCAGCTACGTTTCTGGCCTTTTAGTCTGCCGCTAGTCGGCGACGCGGCGAGCAGACGCCGACATCCGACATTTCGTCACGCCTGACGGAAGGGAGCACCCAATGAAGACACCGCATTTATGCACGGGATTCGTGCCCTGGACCCTGGGAGCGATTGCGCTCATCACGACTGCGTGTGGCGTGTCACCGGACAGCCCCGAGCGGTCTGATTCGATCACAGGCGCGATGGCGCCCGCAGCGCGCGCGGCTGCCGCCGCGAGTGCCAAGAGCGACGGCCTGGCTGATCCGAGCTCGCCGGCGGCGGGCGAAGACCCGGCGCTCGCGGCCGACGATACCCCGCTGCTCGATCCGATTCCGGAGGATCCGTCCCCGTCGGACCTCGCGCTCACGATCCGAGAGTTCGCCCAGTTCCCCAAGTCCGAGCCGTTCCCGGCGACGACCGATCCGCGCCTGGTTCGCTGGGCCCGGATCAACTTCCTGGGCGATCTCCCCGATGGTTCGGGGCGCATGTACACGCCAGATCTCAACGGGACGCTGTACTTCGTCAAGAATGGCGTGCCCGCGCCCTACCTCGATGTCCGGGGCCAGTTCCCGGACTTCTTCTCCGGCCGCGGGCTCGGCAGCGGCTTCGGCTTCGTCGCGTTCGACCCGAACTTCGCGCACAACGGCCGGTTCTACACGACGCACAGCGAGGCGTTCGCGGCGCTCACCGGCAAGACGCCGGACTTCACGCAGGCCAACGCCGTGATCCAGAGCGTCGTGACCGAGTGGATCGCGAGCGATCCGCGCGCGAGCACGTTCGAGGGCACGCACCGCGAGTTGCTGCGGATCGGATTTGGCTCGTTCATCCATGCCATCCAGCAGATCTCGTTCAATCCGACGGCGCGGCGAGGTGACCGGGACTTCGGGCTGCTCTACCTCGCCGTGGGCGAAGGTGGCCAGGGCGTCAATGGCACCGATCCGCAGAATCTCGCGATCCCGCACGGCAAAGTTCTCCGGATCGATCCGACGGGCACCAACAGCGCGAATGGCAAGTACGGGGTGCCGGCGTCGAACCCGTTCATCGGAACCACCGGTGCGCTGGGCGAGATCTACGCCTACGGTTTGCGCGACCCGCACAGGTTCAGCTGGGACGCCGGCGGAACGCATCGCATGTTCCTCGGGCACATCGGCGAGAAGGACGTCGAATCCGTGGTCGACGTCAAGCCCGGCGATAACTTCGGCTGGAGCGAGCGTGAAGGATCGTTCGTGTTCAAGCGGGCGGACCCCTGCAACCTGTTCCCGCTGCCGGCCGATGACGCGAGCTTTGGCTACGTCTACCCGGTGATCGAGTTCGATCACAATCCGCCGCCGAACTTCCCGTGCCAGGCGGACGTCGGACACGCGGTCAGCGGTGGTTACGTGTATCGCGGGCGCAACGTGCCTGCCCTGTTCGGCAAGTACATCTTCGGCGATCTCGTCGACGGCCGCATCTTCTATTCCAACGAGCGCGAGATGCAGCGCGGCAAGCCGCGCGCGGCGATCCACGAGCTCAAGCTGCTCGACAGCACCGGCCGCTTGATGTCCATGCAGGACCTGGTGGGTGACGTCCGCGTCGATCTGCGGTTCAGCACCGACCGCGACAACGAGCTCTATCTGCTGTCGAAGGCCAACGGCAAGATCTGGAAGGTGACCGCCGCGCGGCCGCTCGGAGACGTGTTCCCGACCCTCGTGCCGAGCCTGGTGGCTCACTACGACTTCGAGGAGCCGGTCACGGGCAAGCTGTTCCGCGAGCGCGACCGCGGCGCGTCCAGCACCACGATCGACCTCATCAACGGGGGCGCGGACATGCGGGTCAAGGACGGGGCGCACCTGAAGAGCGCCGCCTCGATCCAGCTCGGGCAGATCAACCCGACGGTGTTCGGCGAGGATGACTGGAAGGCGGGGATCTACTCGCCGACCGGCGTGCCGAGCCTGCACGCGTTCAACGCGGCGCGCGGGATCACGATCATGGGCTGGGTCAAGATGACCGGCGACAACCCGAGCCTCAACACGGAGACCCCGGACCCGACGGATTTCTACAACGCGATCGGCCTGGCCGGCGTGCTGTCCGGCGACTCCGACGGTCACGCGGTGCGCGCCCTGCTCGAGATCATCAACGTCAACGGCGAGCTCCGCCTGGTCGCGCTCGGCCGGCGCATCGATGGCAGTGCGTCACAGACGTTCGCCGCGAACGAGGCGTGGCAGACGCTGTTGCCGCAGAACGAATGGGTGTTCCTCGCCGCCACGTTCGATTTCGATCATGGGACGATGGCGCTGTACCGGAACGGAAGACCGGTGCCGGGGTTCTACACTGTGACCGGAGACCCCTGGGGCGTCGCCGGGCCGGGACCACACCCGACCTCGGCCACCGATCCCAGGGGCATCAAGATCGGCGGTAGCTTTCCGCAGAACACCCAGGAGCGAAACCCGTGCAACTGCCGGATGGACAGCCTGATGTTCCTCGACCGGGCGGTATTTCCCATCGAGGTCAAGCTGCAATACCTGCTCGTCACCACGCACCTGCCGCTATGACGACCTCCACGGACTCGACCCGTCCGACCTGGCGCGCGCCGAGGATCGTCGCGCTCGTGGGCGCGGTGGCCGCGATCATCGGGCTGTACCTGATCGCGCCGGCGCGGCTATCGAACGCCAGCCCCGGGCGGGACCACGACGACGATCGCACCGCAGATGATGGCGTCTGCCGAGGCACCAACCCGGACTGCTATCACACCTGGGACACCGCGTTCCGGCGCGACACCGCGCTGCGGATCCTGATCTACAGCCGCACGGGAGTCTCCCGCCACGCTCACCTCGGGCCGCTGCTCGGGCCCGGGCTCAACCCGCCGCTGGCCGACGCCAACGCGGCCCAGAAAGCCCTCGTCCAGTGGGCGGCCGCCCAGGGGATCCAGGCCGACTGGACCGAGGACGTGACCGAGCTGGACAGCCCCGCCAAGCTGCTGCGCTACGACGGCGTGGTGTTCCTCAGCACCTCGCGCGACATCCTCGACGATTCGGCGCAGACCAGCCTCATGCAGTACATGCGCGCAGGGGGTGGCTTCGTGGCGATCCACAACACGCTGGGCGCGGAGTACAACTGGCCCTACTTCCTGGGCCTGCTCGGCGGCGCGAGCTTCTACGACCACGGTGTGCACCGCGACGGCATCGTGCAGACGATCGACCGCGGCGATCGCTCGACCCGGGCGCTGCCGCTGGAGTGGGCCTTCAAGGACGAGTTTTACAATCTCGTTCCGTTCCCGAGCCGGGTGCGCGAGCTGCTGCTGCTGAAGCCTGGCTCGTCGGGCGCCATCGTGGGATTCAACGGCCACCCCGGTCACCCGCACCACCATCCGCTCAGCTGGTGCCAGTACTACGATGGTGGACGGTCGTGGGTGACCTCGCTGGGCCACGACGTCGCGAACTACACCGATGCCGCGCTGCCCGGGAAGGACGCCTTCAAGGAGCACGTGATGGGCGGTATTCTCAGCGTGATCGGCGCCGCACCGTTCTGCCAGTGAGCCGTCCGATCCAGCGCCGCGCCCGCGGCCGCTTCCAGCGCGCTGGATCTTCAAAGGAGTACCTGTCGTGACTGTACAAAAAGTCGGCATCATCATGAATGGCGTGACCGGGCGGATGGGGACCAATCAGCACCTGGTCCGCTCGATCGTCGCGCTGCGCGCCCAGGGCGGGCTCGATCTCGGCAACGGTGACGCGCTGTATCCCGAACCGATCCTCGTCGGGCGCAACGAGGACAAGCTGAAGGCGCTGGCGCGGGCGCACGGGCTGACGCGCTACTCGACGGATCTCGATCGCTGCCTCGCCAGCGCCGACGACACGATCTACTTCGACGCGCAGACCACCGGCCGGCGCGCCGAAGCCGTGCGCGCGGCGATCGCGGCTGGCAAGCACGTCTATTGCGAGAAGCCGATCGCGACCGATGTCGCCAGCTCGCTGGATATGGCCCGGCTCGCGCGCCGGCGCGGGGTCAAGAACGGTGTGGTGCAGGACAAGCTGTTCCTGCCCGGCATTCGCAAGCTGAAGCGGCTCGTCGATAGCGGGTTCTTCGGCCGCATCCTCTCGGTGCGCGGCGAGTTCGGCTACTGGGTATTCGAGGGCGACTGGCAGCCTGCGCAGCGTCCATCGTGGAACTATCGCAAGGAGGACGACGGCGGGATCGTCGTCGACATGTTCTGCCACTGGCGCTACGTCCTCGATCACACGTTCGGCAAGGTCACGGCGGTCCAGGCGCGCGGCGCCACGCACATCCCCGAGCGGGTCGATGAGGCCGGCCGGCGTTACCGCTGCACGGCGGATGACGCCGCGTACGGCTCGTTCGAGCTCGCGGGCCCCGGCGGCGATCCGATCATCGCCCAGGTGAACTCGTCCTGGGCCGTGCGGGTCTACCGCGACGAGCTCCTGCAGCTGCAGGTCGATGGCACCGAGGGTAGCGCGATCGCCGGCCTGCGCGGCTGCAAGACCCAGCACCGCGTCAATACGCCCAAGCCGGTGTGGAATCCCGACATCCCGAATCCGTTCGACTTCTACAAGCACTGGCAGGAGGTGCCCGACAACGAGAACTTCGACAACGCGTTCAAGGTGCAGTGGGAGCTGTTCCTCCGCCACGTGGCCCTGGGCACGCCGTTCAAGCACGACCTGCTCGAGGGGGCACGGGGCGTGCAGCTCGCCGAGCTTGGCCTGCGATCGTGGGCCGAGCGGCGCTGGCTCGACGTACCCGAGCTCACGCTGGACTAGCGACCCGTCGTTCGCAGCTCGCCCGAGAACCGATCGCCCGATCACATTTCGCTTCCAGGGACTGATGTTATGTCCGCTATTCTCACGCTTCCGAAACCCGATCGCACGCTCGAGACCTACGCGACGCGCGGCGCGCAGCGGAGCTGGCCCAAGCCGCCCCGACCGATCGCCTCTCGCGTGGCCTACGCGGCCGCGCACGTCGTGGCCGATCCGCTCGCCGACATCGATCCGACGACGCGCACGGCGATCGACTGGGACGCGACGCTCGGCTATCGCCATCACCTGTGGTCCTACGGGCTCGCGGTGGCCGAGGCGATGGACACGGCACAGCGCGGGATGGGGCTCGACTGGGCCGCCTCCCAGGAGCTGATTCGCCGCTCCCTCGAGGAAGCGCGAGCCGTGGGAGGGGTCATCGCGTGTGGGGCCGGCACGGACCATCTCGCGCCGGGCCCTGGCGTGGCGCTCGAGGACGTCGAACGCGCCTACGAGGAGCAGTGTGGCTTCGTCGAGGGAGAGGGTGGACGTGTTGTTCTGATGGCGAGCCGGGCGCTGGCCCGTGTGGCCCGGACGCCCGACGACTACCTGCGGGTCTACGGCTCGATCCTCCGCCAGATCCGCCAACCCGTGATCCTACACTGGCTCGGCGAGATGTTCGATCCGCAGCTCGCCGGCTACTGGGGAGGTGCGGACGTCGCCGCGGCGATGGAGCTCTGCGTCGCGCTGATCCACGAGTACCGCTCGAAGATCGATGGCATCAAGATCTCGCTGCTCGATGCCGACAAGGAGATCGAGCTGCGGCGCCGGCTACCCGCGGGGGTCCGGATGTACACCGGCGACGATTTCAACTACGACCGGCTGATCCTCGGTGATGAGCAAGGATTCAGCCACGCGCTGCTCGGCATCTTCGACGCCATCGCGCCCGCCGCCTCCGGCGCGCTGCAAGCCCTCGATACTGGCGACACCATCACGTTCAGGTCGATCCTCGCGCCGACCGTTCCGCTGTCGCGCCACATCTTCCAGGCGCCGACGTATTCCTACAAGACCGGGATCGTGTTCCTCGCCTACCTGAACGGCCACCAGCGCCACTTCCGCATGGTCGGCGGCAAGGAGAGCGCGCGATCCGTGCTGCACCTCGCCGAGCTGTATCGACTGGCCGACGCGGCGGGGCTGCTGCTGGACGCCGATCTCGCCGCCGATCGCATGCGGCGTGTGCTGCTCGTCGCGGGGGTCGCGTGACCATGTCGTCACCGGCGGACTACACGCGCCTGAGCCTGAACCAGATCACGACGAACCGCTGGAGCCTGGCCGAGGCGCTCGACGGTTGCCTGCGTGCCGACGTGCCGGCGATCGGCATCTGGCGCCACAAGATCGCCGAGGTCGGGTTGGCGGAGAGCCGGCGCCTGGTGCGCAGCGCGGGCCTGCGGGTGTCCAGCGTATGCCGCGGCGGCATGTTTCCGGCGGCGACGGCGGCCGAGCGCGCCGCGCGCATCGAGGACAACCGCCGGGCGATCGACGAGGCCGCGGAGCTGGGAACCGACACGCTCGTGCTGGTCTGTGGTCCGCCGCCGGATCGCGATATCGCCGCCGCGCGCCGCATGGTCGAGGATGCGATCGCCGCGCTGGTACCCTACGCGCGCGAGCGCAAGATCACGATGGCGATCGAACCGCTGCACCCGATGTACGCGGCGGAGCGGTCCTGCATCACGTCGCTGGAAGAGGCCAACATCCTGGCCGAGAAGTTCGATCCAGACGTGGTCGGCATCGCGGTCGACGTCTATCACGTGTGGTGGGACGCGATGCTGGAGCGCGAGCTCGCGCGGGCGCGGGGCCGGATCCGTGGGTTTCACGTCTGCGACTGGTTGGTCCCGACGCCCGACATGTTGATGGGCCGCGGCATGATGGGCGACGGGTGCATCGACCTCCACCGGATCCGCTCGCTCGTCGAGGGCGCCGGGTATGCCGGGCTGATCGAGGTCGAGATCTTCAATCAGAGCATCTGGGACCAGCCGGGCGACGAGACTCTGAAGTTGATGAAGGACCGCTATGTGTCCTGTGTGCTGAACCCCGCCGCGGCCACCACGTAGCCGGCGGCTCGCGATCCGCCGCCGGACATAGCGCCGAGTTGCCCAGCAGTGCTGCCGGGAACGACCTTGAGGATCCATGACCGCGTCGGGTTGTGTACGCAAGGCTCACGGTCCATGCTCCGCCCCGGATGTTCTGCCCGGCGGGGCCACCGAAAGCGAGCAGGCTATGAACCGTTTGCTTCTTGTTCTGATCCTTCTGTTCAGCACCGCGTTTGGCTTGCTCGCCAGCCCAGCTGTCGCCGCACCGGTGACGATCACCAATAGCGACGCGAACGGCGCGCAGGTCAGCCGGTTCGATGTCGATGGCAATTCACTCGACGCCCACGATGGTTCGCTGTTGCAGGTGGGGGACGTGTTCTATCTGTACGGGACCAGCTATGCGTGCGGCTACCGATACCAGCAGAACTCGAGCTTCTGTGGTTTCAAGGTGTACAGCTCTCCGGATCTCGTGCACTGGACCGACCGGGGGTACATCGTCGCACCCGGCGACTGCCAGTATTGCTTCCGGCCGCACGTGATCTTCAATGCGGCGACGGATCGCTATGTCCTGTGGGCCGATGCTGGTGGTCACTACATGGTCGCCACCAGCACTGCGCCCACCGGCATCTTCACACCCCAGCCAGACCCAACACTTCAGGTCGGCGGCTTCGTGGACGAGTCGCTGTTCGTCGACTCCGATGGAACCGGCTACGTGATCCACAACACAACGCAGGTCGCCGCCGGACTGACCGCCGACATGGTGGTGGAGCAACTGACGCCTGACTACCTCACCACCAACGGCAGGTTTGTCCGACTCGGCCTGGGCGATGTCGAGGCGTTCACGGTGTTCAAGCGCGACGGGATCTACCACGCGCTGATGTCCGACCCGTCGTGTGCGTACTGCTCGGGCGGCACCGGCGAGATGACCGCGACGTCCATGCTGGGCCCGTGGTCGGGCGCCTGGTTCGACCCGAACGGCGTGCACCAGAGTGGACGGGCCGAGCCACGGTGGCGCGCCCGGATCGTCAACGCCGACAGCTGCGGCGGGCAGCCGCTGGCCAGCATCCCCATCGCCGCTGCGGACGGGTCGATCGGCTACTACTTCGTGTCCGACCGATGGAACAACCGCGCGGCCAACGAATCGCTCGCCAACCTGTTCGTCGGCCCGATGGCGTTCGACGGTGCCGGCGTGCTGCAGAGCATCCCGTGCGCCGCGAGCTTCGCGCTGTCGTTGCCGACGACCGCAGGTGCGTACCGCAGCTCGTCGGACCTCGACCAGCGCAGCGGCTTCGACGGCTTCCGTCACTACTGCGACATCGGCGGCAGCGTGGCGCGCCAGCAGCGCTTCATCGCGTCCCGGACCGGCGCGCTCAGCGCCGCGTCGATCACGACCTTCCAGGGCGGCGCGCCCAACGCGGCGCTGACGCTCGACATCCTCGACGGCACCGGCACGCTGCTGGGCAGCACGGACTTCGCGACCGCCAGCGTGCCATGGGCGCCGGCGGTCCTCACGGCGCATCCCGACGTCGCGGTCGTCGCCGGCCAGTCCTATCTGCTGCGACTGCACTCCGCCACCACGACCGGCTGCTACGGCTGGGAGTATAACGACGCCGACCCCTATCCTGCGGGCGTCGAGTCGTACAGCGTCGACCACGGCGCGTCGTTCACCGAGGAGGCCGGGCGGGACCTCAAGTTCACGACCGACGTCAGCGCCACTCCGGTGTTCGTCCCCGATGGCGTACCGGACGGGTTCACGCGGTGTGCGAGTGAAGCGCAGCGGTGTGTGTTCTCCGGCACCCGCGTCATCGCGTTCGGTGCGGGCGCATCCGCCGGTGCGTACCGGTACCGCACGGCTACCGGCGGGATCGACTGCGGGATCGTGGCATTCGGCGGCGACCCGACGGTCGGCGTCCTCAAGGCTTGTTATGTCGCACCGGACGGTGGCCCCAGCGGCTACACGTCGTGCGCTGCCGAGGGCGGTACCTGCACGGTCCCCGGCCCCACGATGGTGGCGTATGGCGCAGTCGGCGCGTTCGCGTATCGCCTCGTATCCGCCGGTGGCACGGCCTGCACCAACTCCGCGTTCAGCACGGATCCGATGTTCGGCGTCGCCAAGGGCTGCTACCTGGCGCCGTCAGGCGGTCCGCCAGGCGGGACCCCCTGCGCTTCCGAGGGTGGGACTTGCACGCCCGGTAGCTCGCGCGTCGTCGTCTACGGTGCGCGGGGTGCGTTCTACAGCCGGTGGCAGACGGGCCCGGTGAGCTGTACGTCGGCGAGCTTCGGTGGCGATCCGCTCGTGGGCGTGGTGAAAGCGTGTTACGTGCGCTGACGGTCGCGCACGTGCGACGACCGCTTGCGCGATCGCGTGCGCGGCCGGCTATGATGCGGCGCCATGCGGTTCGATCGAAGGCGGTTTCTTCAGCTCGCCGGGGTTGCCGCCACGCAGCGCTGGCTCGGGTCTGACCTCGGCTGGGCGAGCCCCGACACCTCGCCGCAGCGGCGGGGCCGTGCCAGGCGCGTCGCCATCCTCGGCGCCGGTCTGTCGGGGCTGGTCGCCGCCTGGACCCTGCGGCGCGCCGGGCACGAGGCGATCCTGCTCGAGGCGCAGCTCCACCCCGGCGGCCGTGTTCATACCGTGCGCGAAGGGCTCTCGGACGGGCTTCACGCCGAGGCGGGCGCGGGCCGCATCCCGGCCGCGCACCAGGTCACGCGCGAGTGGGCGGCGCACTTCGGCCTCGAGCTCGAGCCGTTCTATCCGACGCGGCTCGCCCAGATCGCGCTGGTCCAAGGCAAGCGGATCCGGATCTCGCCGCAGGGCCGCGTCGACGCGGCCGACCAGCCGGCCGCGCTGTCCGCCCAGGAGCGCCAGATCGGCCTGACCGGGCTCGACGAACACTACTACGGCGACGTCATGAAGAAGCTGGGCGCCAGCATCCGCGACGACTGGTCTGCCGAGCTCCGCGATCTCGGCGAGATCAGCATGGGCGACTTCCTCCGGCGGCGTGGCGCCTCCGAGCAGGCGATCCACTACATGCTGCTCGGCTTCGAGGACGACGCCGCGCTCGACTTCATCCGCGACGCCAACAACCACCGTCAGCTGTCGCGGATCAAGGGCGGCAATGACCTGCTCCCCCGCGCGTTCGCCAGCAAGCTCAGCGACGTCATCCACTACGGCTGCGCCGTCGAGCACATCGCGCGGCACGCCGACGGCGTCCGCATCGCCTATCGCCGCGCGGGCATGCTCGACCAGCTCGACGCCGATGCCTGCATCTGCACGATTCCGTTCTCCGTCCTTCGCGGGATCGCCGTCACCCCCGAGTGGTCGCCTGCCAAGCGCAAGGTGATCGACGGCACCTACTACGGCCCGGTCGAACGTATCACCTACCAGGTGCGCCGGCGCTACTGGGAAGCCCAGGGGCTGAACGGCTACGGCACCTCCGACAAGAACTTCGAAGTCTGGCACCCGACCCATGGCACCCCAGGCGCGCGCGGCCTGCTCCAGGCCTACGTCTACGAGGACTATGCCGCGGAGCTCGATCGGCTGTCCGACAGCGCCCGCACCGAGCGCGCGATCGCCGACATGGACGAAGTCCACCCCGGACTGCGCGACGAGCTCGAGACCGTGGTCGTGAAATCCTGGGCCAACGATCCGTGGCAGAAGGGCGCCTTCATCGTGTATCGCGCCGGCGACCAGAAGTCGTATCCAGATATCTGCCGCCCCGACGGCCGCGTGTGGTTCGCCGGCGAGCACACCTCTGCCTGGCCGGCCTGGATGCAAGGCGCGCTCACCTCCGGCATCGCCGCCGCCCGTGCCGTCGACGCCGATGGCAAGGCATGATCCACGCGGATGCGGGGTCAGATCTTGAACAACTCGTTCACAACGATGACCGGTGGATGCTCGGCAGGTTCTGTCCCTGCGGTCCGTCGCGTCTGTCTCAACGGCTCAAGCTGACCCTGAGGACCGAGGTTATCGTCCGCGCGACATCGAATACGGTCGCGCGTCCGGCGACCGCGCCCAGTCCTTGTTGGGCGTCGCCTGCATCTCGAAGCGCAGCTCGCCGCCCGCCATGATCTCGTCGTGGCGGAGATAGCTGCGCGCGAGCGGCTTACCGTTCAAAAGGACCCGGCCGACATACGGATGCGCGGCGTCCATCTTGTCGGTCGCGATCGTGAAGCGCTTACCCGACGGCAGGTTCAGCGCCGCGCGCGACACGAATGGCCGCCCGATGGCATATTCCAGGCTACCGGGAGTCACGGGGTAGAAGCCCAGCGCGGTGAACACCAGCCAGGCCGACATCTGCCCGAGATCGTCGTTGCCTGACAGGCCGTCCGGCGTCGGCTTGTACTGCGTATCGACGATCTGCTTGAGCCTCGCCTGCGTCCGCCACGGCGCGCCGGCATGGTCATAGAGATAGGCGACGTGGTGGCTCGGCTCGTTGCCGTGGATGTACTGACCGATCAGGCCGGCGATATCCTCGGCATGGCTGTAGTCGAGCTTCGAGTTGTCATAGTCGAACATCGCGTCGAGCTTGGCGATCACCTTCGCGTCGCCGCCCATGGCGCGGAACAGCCCCGACTGATCCTGCGGCACGAACCAGCTGTATTGCCACGCATTGCCTTCGGTGTAGTCCGAGCCGTAGTTGATCGCGGTGGGATCGAACGGCGTGCGGAACGAGCCGTCGGTGTTGCGGGCGCGGACGAAGCCGGTCGCCGTGTCGAACGTGTTGCGCCAGCTGCCGGCGCGCTGCTCGAAGGTCGCCGCGATGTCGAGTCGCCCCATCGCGCGCGCCATCCGCGCGATGGCCCAGTCGTCATACGCGTACTCGACCGTCTTGGACGCCGCCTCCGGCTCGCGGTCGATCGGCACGTAGCCGCGCTTCATGTAGTCCCCGAGGCCGCCATACGGCGCATAGGTGGCGCTCGCGACCATCGCGTCGAGCGCCGCGTTCGCGTCGAACCCGCGAAGCCCTTTCAGATACGCATCGGCGATCACCGGGACGGCGTGATAGCCGATCATCGTCCACGTCTCGCGGCCCTGGAATTGCCACACGGGCAGGATCTGGTCCGGGCTATCGGCGCGGCTGGCGATCAGCGAGCGGACGATATCGCGGTTGGTGGTCTCGGGCTGGATCAGCGTCAGCAGCGGATGCTCGGCGCGGAACGTATCCCACAGCGAGAAGGTCGAGCGGAACGCAAAGCCGTCTGCCTTGTGGACCGCGTTGTCGGGCCCGCGATAGCGCCCGTCGGCATCGCCGGCGATCGAGGGCGCGATCAGCGTGTGGTAAAGCGCGGTCATCACGCTGGTCTTCATCGCCGCCGGCGCCTCGATCTCTACCACCGAGAGCGCCTGCGCCCAGGCGGCCTCGGTGCTGGCGCGGATCGCGTCGAAATCGCCCGGCTCGGCATCGAGATTGGCGATCGCCGCGGCCTCGTCCACCGACGACAGCGCCAGCTTGACCTCGAGCGGGCGGGCGAGCTTGCCGAAATCGAGCCGCGCCACCAGCGCGCGCCCGGCGCGCTCCGCGCGCGCATCGCTGGTCCGCCCCGGTCCCTGAAACCCCTTGTAGGCGACATCGGTCTCGGTGCTGACGAACGCGTGGTCGACCAGCCGGGCCGAACACCGCATCGCGAAGTACAGCTGACGGTCGGGCGCCCAGCCTCGCGTCGCCCGCGTGCCAGTGATCGTGCCGTCGGGATGCAGCCGGATCGACGACCACAAGACCTTGCCCGGGTAGTTGTAGAGCGACGTCCGCAGATCGACCACGACGTGCGCCGCCTGGTCCTTGGGAAACGCGTAGCGATGGACGCCGACCCGGGTTCCTGCGGTCAGCTCCGCGCGCACGCCCGGATCGGTGAGCGTCACGGCATAGTAGCCGGGTCGCGCGACCTCGCCGTCGTGCGAGAACCGCGAGCGATAGCCCGACCCCGGCAGCTTCGCGTCGCCGGGCTCCAGCGCCACGGCGGCCCCGGCCACCGGCATCACGAGGAAGTCGCCGAGATCGGAGTGGCCGGCGCCGGAGAAATGGGTGTGCGAGAAGCCCTGGATCGTCGGATCGGTGTAGCGATAGCCGGCGGCATGCGCGTACCGGGCGCGGCCTTCACCGCCGGTGTCGGTGTCGGGGCTGAGCTGCACCATGCCGAACGGCGCGACCGCGCCGGGAAAGGTGTGGCCCTCGCCTCCGGTGCCGATGAACGGATCGACCGCCGCGGCCGTCGTGCCGCCGCCCGGATCGGCGAGCGTCGGCGTGGCGATGGCCATGGCAGCGAGGACAGCGGGAACGAGGCGGCGGTGCGAATTTCTGGCAGTACGCAAGCTGCCTTTATACATAGTCGCGCACGTTGATGGCCAGAAGCTCTGCGCGACGCGACGCGCGGCGGGGTGAATTCCCCGGCTTTGCCGGGGAAGAGGGGGCGGGCAGGCCCCCTCTCGATCACGCATCGACCGGGACGCGAGGGAAGCCGCGGGCGGCCCGTCGCGCTGCCCGACACACACCGAGCCAGCGTCACCTGAGAGCGCGAACCAGCGGTGGCGATCACCAGGTGAACAGGCTGGCCCACGCGATGGCGCCGCCCGTGATCATGAAATACGTGAAGCCATCCGAGGACGGCGCGATCGGAAACGGCCCCGCCCCGCATGTGGTCGTGGCGGGCCCCCCATTGATGCGGACCGTCCGGCCATCGAAGTTCGAGCATCCCCAGCCGTTCACCTGCCGGCTGGTCCGCAGGCAGATCGCGCCGGTGGTGTTGAAGTTGCCGGACTGGTCGGTGAAGTTGACCGGGTTCGAGCAGGTCGCGCCACCACCACTACCGGTGAACGTCGCGGTGACCTCCCGGGTTGCCGTCATCGCCACGGTGCACGTGCCCGTGCCGGTGCACGCGCCGCTCCAGCCGGCGAAGGCGGACCCGGTGGCGGGCACGGCGACCAGCGTCACGGACGTGCCGCTCGTGTAGCCGGCGCTGCAGGCGGCGCCACAGCTGATCCCCGATGGCGTGGACGCGATCGTCCCGCTGCCCGTACCGGCCTCGGTCACGCTGAGCAAGAAGCTCGTGGGCCCGCCGCCGCCCACCGCCAGCGGAACCAGGAACGGCTGGATGACGTCGTAGCGGGCGTGATCGATGGTCGTCCAGTCGTCGAGTAACAGGCCCCGGGTGTCGCCGGAGTTGGGGTTGAGCGACCAGTAGGTCCAGCTCATGCCCAGACTCTGCGTATAGCGAAGTAGCGCATTCAGCCACACGGTATCCTTGGGATCGACCAGCGTCGATCCGAACTCGCCGAGTAGCACCGGCGCGATGTTCTGCCTGACCAGATACCCCCACATCTGGTCCCAGAACGGCACGAGCGTGGCGGGGAACGTGGGGTCGAGGAACCAGCGCTGCTGGCTGGCGACCGACATCCCGTAATCGTGCGCCGAGTATACCAGCTTGTGGGGATTGCTGAGGCGCACCGGGAACTGCCCGGCCATCGTCAAGTTGCCGCCCCACCAGCCACAATCCGCATCCGGGATCGAATCCCAGACGTTGGGCGTGCCGCCCGCCGGGCAGCTGACGCCCTCGACGATGATCAGCAGATCGGGGTTGGACTGCAGCACGGCGTTGCCACCGCGCTCCGCGGCGAGTCGCCAGTCGAGCGCCACATCGCCGCAGCCCCAGCAGGCGCCGGTGGCCGCGGGCAGCGTGCCGTCGGCGTGAGGCTCGTTGTGAAGATCGAAGCCCACGACGGTCGGGTTACCCCGGTAGCGCGCGGCCAGGGTCCTCATGTTCGCGATCCAGGTGGCCTCCGAGACGGTCGCGGTGTACCACAGCTTGGACTGCCCGCTCGAGTCTGGCCGGTGACGGTCGAGGATCACGCGGATCCCGATCAGACCGCAGTAGTCCACGATCTTGTCCATGAGCGCGAGCGTCGTGATGCCGACCAGGTCGGCGTTCACGGCGGTATTGACGCCCTGCACCACCTGGTTGGCCATGATGTCGTCGGAATAGGGCAGGCGGATGACCGTCAATCCCATGGTCTTGACCTGGTTCAGCAGGGCTTTCCAGTTTGCCGACCAGATGCCGTGTGGCATGAGATTGCTGGTCTCGAACCCAAACCAGTTGACGCCGGTCATCCGCACGATGTTGCCGGACGCGTCCACGATCTTCGATCCGGACGTGGACCAGTAGCCGTCACCGGCCGCCGCGGCCTCGCGTCCGGTGGCGAGCACGATGCTGAATGTCAGCAATATCGCATACAGCGCACATGTCGGCGGTCGTTTCATGACGGTGTTCTCCTCATCGTGAGTTAGAGGCTCGCGAGTGCCCTGCGCTGGCAGCATTGGCAGCCAGCGCTGACTTGCGCACTGCGATGCGCGAGTCTGCACGATTCATCCGGGCAAAGCAATTGGGTGATCTTCTGGAGTCCAAACGACGCCGCGGATGTACGTATTGATACGAGGCGGGCAGCTCGGCCGTGGTGGGGCGCAGGTCGCGGCGGCTCCGTCGCAGATCGGCGAGTAACTGGCCGTCGAACGCGACGGCCGTGGTCGGGTCATGCGGGCAATGAACCGTTCACGACGCCGGTGAACCGTTCACCGCGGCGCATGAACCTCTCACCAATGCCAGTTGGATCACATGCAACTTGCCGCCGCAACTGTAACGACTATCGAGTCGCCCTGCCGGCGTGGATTGATCGTGAACGGGCCCCGACCCGCGCACGCTGATGCCATCGAATGTGGTACTCGGGGTCTCGGGCGGTGCGCGGATCCCGCCGTCGCGTGTCATCGCGGCGCGTGCGTGCGAGCGCATGACAGATCAACTCGATGATGAGCACAGCGCGCGTGATATCAGCGCGGCAATCGAGCCGTCTGGCCTGTGGCACCGCACGCGCCCCTGCCGAAACCGGCCGCGTGCGTGATGGTGTGGCCGCGCGCCGTACGGGTCGAAGCCCACGGGTTCGGCGCGGCGCCGGCGTCGCCGCGCGCGGGGCGTCAGACCCCGGTGGAAGCTCGAAGCTCGACGCCGGGGCCCGCGTCGCTCGCCACGTCAGGTCGCAGCCCGCGTCGTCGGTCCTCGACCACCGCGGCGGCGGCTTTCTCGGCGATCATCACCGTGGGCGAGGCGGTGTTGCCCGAGGTGATCGTCGGCATGATCGAGGCGTCGATGACGCGCAGGCGCGCGACGCCGCGCACCCGAAGCCGCGAGTCCACGACCGCGCCCTCGTCGTCGACGCGCCCCATCCGGCAGGTCCCGACCGGATGGAAGATGGTGGTGCCCACGTTGCCCGCGGCGTGCAGGAGCTCGGCATCCGACTGGAACGCCGGTCCGGGGATGAACTCCTCGGGCAGGTATTTCTTCATGGTCTCCGTGCCGTTCACGATCCGACGGGTGAGTCGCATCGACTGCACCGCGATGCGTTGGTCCTCTGGCGTGGACAGGTAGTTGAGCCGGATCTCCGGCGCGGCGAGCGGGTCGGGCGACTTGAGGCGCACGTGGCCGCGCGACGTGGGGCGCAGATTGCACACGCTCACGGTGAACGCGGGAAACGTGTGCAGCGGATCGCCGAACTTGTCGAGCGACATCGGCTGCACATGGAACTCCACGTTGGCCGACGGCTGGTCAGGATCGGACTTCACGCACGCGCCCATCTGGGACGGCGCCATGGTGAGCGGACCGGTGCGTCGGAACGCGTACTCCAGGCCCATCTTCACCTTGCCCCACCAGGAATTGGCGAGCGTGTTCAGCGTGAGCACGTTTTGCACCTTGAAGGCGGTGCGGAGCTGCAGGTGGTCCTGCAGGTTGCCGCCCACGCCGGGAAGGTCGTGGACCACGGGGATGCCGTGCGCCTGCAGGTGCGCGCCCGGACCGATGCCGGAGAACTGGAGGATGTGGGGTGAGCCGATCGCCCCCGCGGCGAGGATGGTCTCGCACCGCGCCTCGGCGAACACCACCTCTTCGCCCTGGAAAAGCTCGACGCCTTGGGCACAGGTCGCGCCGTCCGGGTCACGCCCGAGCCGCAGGCGCCGGACCTGCGCCCCGGTGAGCACGGTGAGGTTCTTGCGGCCCTTGATCGGACGCAGAAACGCCTTGGTAGCGTTCCATCGCACGCCGCGGCGCTGGTTGACCTCGAAGCGTGCGCTCCCCGCGTTGTCACCGCGATTGAAGTCCTCGATCTTGGCGATGCCGACCTCTTCGGCGGCATCGCGGAACGCGTCCAAGATCTCCCAGGACAGCCGCTGCTGCTCGACGCGCCATTCGCCCCCGGTCCCGTGGACCTCGTCGGCGCCGCGCCAGTAGTCCTCGGTGCCCTTGAACACGGGGAGCACGTGGTCCCAGGACCAGGTCGGATCGCCGGTGAGGCGGGCCCACTCGTCGTAGTCGCGGGCCTGGCCCCGCATGTACAGCATGGCGTTGATCGAGGTGCAGCCGCCCAGCACGCGGCCCCGTGCGTAGAGGATGGTGCGGCCATTGAGGCCCGCGTCGGGCTCGATGCGGTAGCACCAGTCGGTGCGCGGGTTGCCGATGCAGAACAGGTACCCGACGGGGATGTGGATCCAGATTCCCTTGTCCTGGCCGCCGGCCTCCAGCATGAGCACCGAGACGTCGGGATCGGCCGACAGCCGGTTGGCAAGCACGCACCCGGCGGTCCCGCCGCCGGCGATCACGTAGTCGAACGAGCCGATGGTGTTCACGAGATCCTCATGAGGGCCAAGGTGGCGCAGGATAGCGGGCGCCGGCGAACGTGTCATCGATCTCCGGTGACCACGGCGGCGCTCGTTCGCTGCATCGCCGCGGGTCGGACCGCCAAGGGGCGCGAGCGGTGTGAATCGGATCGCGACTCCGGCGAACCCGATCGGACGTCGTGGCGTTCGCCGCGCGACCGCGAGCTCACGCGGAGCGTGCCCGGCGGTGGTGCACGCTGCGGCGCAAGCGCGTGGCGGTCTCGACGGTGATCGCCGCGATCTTGTCGCGCAAGAACCGCGAGGCGTCGTCGTCCTGCGCGCGCAGCCACAGCAGCTCGGTGACGCCGTCGCCGAAATCAAACGGCAGCGCCGCGACGCGAAGTTGCGGCAGGTGCTCGAGGATGTGGGCCGCGACGACGTCGGGCACCGTCGCGAGCAGGGACGAGCCGGCCACGATCGAGCCGAGGTTCGAGAAGCTCTGCACCGAGCAGCGGACGCGGCGGGCCTTGCGGAGCGAGTCCTCGACCACCCCGCGGAGGTCGCCGTTGTACGAGACGATGACGTGGTCATGCGCAAAGTAGTCGCGCTCGGGCACGACGCGCTTCAGGTGCACGTGCTTCGGATCGTACAGGCACACGAACCCGGTCGAAACCAGGGGGATTCGCTCGACCGCCGCCGGCATCTCGTCGGCCACCGTGACCGCCATCTCGATCTTGCGCGACGCGAGCGCCTCCTCCACGTTGCGAAATTGCACCGGCGAGACGATGACGCGCATGCTCGGCGCTGCCTCGTCCAGCGCGCGCAACAGCGCCGGCAACAGCCAACCCTCCATCGAGTCGGCGAGGCCGAGCCGCCAGGTGCGGTCACTCGTCTTGGCGTCGAACTGTGGGGGCGAAAGCGCCGCGGTGAGCAGCGAGCGCACATGCGGCCGCGCGGCTTCGAGCAATTGCGCGCCGCGGCTGGTGAGCGAAACACCGCGCGCGTGGCGCACGAACAGCTCGGCCCCGACCGCGTCACCGAGGCGCTTCATCGCCGCGCTGATGGCGGGCTGCGTGAGATAGAGGCTCGCCGCGGCACGCGTGACCGAGCCCGCATCGGCGACGACGATGAACACGCGGAGGAGGTTGAGGTCGAAGTCCCTCCCATAACTTTCGTTCATAACGCACATATACATTATCGATTGGCTTGTTTCGAGGGCGGGCGTAGGTTTCGAGCCGAACGATGCTCCCCCATGATCACGCACCCAGCGCTCGCCCGACGGCAGGTCGACCGGCTTCGACGGAAGCTCCGCCGCGGCCAAGGACAAGGAAATCATGTCTTCTATTCAAACGCAGTTTCTCGATATCAAGGCTCATCATTCGCAGTATCCGGCGATCGATCCCAAGGCTGCCCTGAAAGGGAGCGCCTCGGGCAAGGTCATCTTCATCACCGGTGCGTCGCAAGGCATCGGCCAGGCCACCGCGGCGGCTTTTGCGCAAGCGGGCGCCAGGGCGGTCTATCTCACGGCAAGATCTCGGAACGCACTCGAGGAGACGAAGGCGCGACTGAACAAGGAGAGCCCGGAGACCCGGTGTGAGTATATGGTCTGCGACGTGACCGAGGAAGGCCAGGTCAAAGCGTCGATCAGTGATTGCGTGACTCGATTCGGAGGTATCGATGTGGTGGAGTCGAACGCCGGCTATCTCGAGCCATGGACGAAGAAGATCGGTGACTCCGATACGGCCGATTGGTGGAGGGCTTGGGAGGTCAACCTGAAGGGCACGTATTACGTGATCCGGCACACGATCCAGCATCTTGTCGAGTCGGCCCGGACGCGCGCCGCCGGCGGATCGGTGGGGGGCCATCTGATCCTCCTGTCCTCGGTCGGCGCTCAAATGGTAAGACCAAACGCATCGGGCTATCAGACGTCCAAGCACGCGATCAATCGTATTTGTGAATTCGTCAATGTCGATCATGGTGACGACGGCGTCAAGTGCTTCGCCATCCATCCGGGAGGTGTTCCAACGGCCCTGGCAAAGGGCATGCCGGTGGATCTTCACGCTCACCTCGTCGACGAACCCGATCTGGCAGCCGGGTTTGCTGTTTGGCTGTGCTCCGGCAAGGCTGATTGGGCCAAGGGTCGATACCTGAGCTGCAACTGGGATGTCGATGAATTGACGCACCGCAAAGATCAAATCATCCGGGATGATCTGCTGGTCAATCGCTTGCGCACGACAGCGTAGGCGTGCGCATCGCCGCTGACCGGAGCCTCGCCGGATAACCGGGCGACGTGCGCGTGGCCGGCGTCGCCGCAGCTCCGCGGCCGCAGCTCATCACCCCGTGATGCCGGGGGCGATGCTGTGCTCGATCGCCGCGCGCAACGTGGCCGTATCACAAGGCTTGGTCAGCAGCCGGAGCATGGGTAAGGCGCACACGATCGGCGCCGTATCGGCGAGGCCCGACAGCATGATGAGCGCGGTCTCCGGGTGCTCCTCGTTGATGGTGGTGAGCAGGGTCGCGCCATCGATGCCTGGCATCCCGTGGTCGGACACCACGACGTCGAACGGCTGCTTGCGCGCTTCGTCGAGGGCGACCTCGCCACCGAGCGCGAACACCATGTCCCATCGTGTGCGGTCCTTGCGGAACAAGTTCCGAAGGCCTACGAGAATTGCCGGCTCGTCGTCGACGAACAGGATCCGCTTCCTCGCGAGGAGGCTCTTCGTATCGCGATCCGCCGCGAGCGTCATGGCGGATCCATCGACCGGACCCGCGCTTCGTTGACCCGAGCGATCTCGTTCTGGCTCGGTAGCTGCCTGGCGCAAGTGATTGGATAGGCTCAGCTCTGGGGTAGGACCCGTTCGGTCACCGTGGTGATCCGTGTTGGTGGCAGCGGCGACCGTCGGTGGACACTGCGAACGTGACGCCGTCGTGGGCCAGTCCGCGATTCCTCACCATCCGATCGTGCGTGGACAGAACGTTCATCTTGACATGCAAACACCAACATCTTAGAGCTGGTCGGCACGCTGACTTCGGGTGGAAACGAACCTCCATGAGGTGCATGGAGGTTCGCCGATGTTTGTCAGGCGTGACTTGGCGGTAGCCGAAAGCTTTGCCCTACAGGCCCGACATCGCCGCGTGCCGATGACGGTCGACGACAGTGATGTGAACGCATAGTGAACAGTGCCAGCGCGAGCGCCGTGCCGTCTTCCTCAAAGAGGCCGATATGAACACTGATCCATACACTTCATCTCCAGGATGTTCGTACACCGGAGCTCCACCGTTGTCGCGGAGATCGCTCGCGGTGGTGACATGGGCCGGCGTCCTGGCTTCGTGTTGTCTGGTATTCGCCGGCGCGCCGGTGGCCGCCGCGCCAAACCCCAACCCGACATGGCACGTGGATGATCCGATCCTCCACCGCAGCCAAGCGGAGCCGTTCGATCACTTCGCGGTCAAGGACCCGACGATCGTATTCTCGGGTGGTCGTTACCACATGTTCTACACCGGTGCGAATGCCAGCGGCGGCTGGCAGATGCTGTATTCATCCGCGCCGACGCTGGACGGGTTTCGGACCGCGCCTCACGTGTTCCTGAGCAAGATCGGCGAGGGCTACTTTGCCGCGCCGGAGGTGTTCTTCTTCGAGCCCCAGGGCCTGTGGTACCTCATCTACCAGGACGGGGCGTTCGGCGCCGCCTATGCCACCACGACCAACATCGCAGATCCCAATTCGTGGTCGGGGCCGAAATCGTTGGGGATCTCGGGGAATCTCGGCTGGGACTACTACGTGATCTGCGACGCGACGATGTGTTACATGTACAACTCCCCGAGCGACGGCTCGCGCCGCATCTTCCTGCGCACGACGACGCTCGCCAGATTCCCGGTCGGCTGGAGCGCGTCGTCGGTTGCGCTCACAGACACGTTCGAAGGCACGAACGTCTATCGATCCATCGCCGACGGTCAGTACTATCTCGTGGTCGAAGATCTGCTGGATAATCGGTATTACGAGCTGTGGACGTCGTCGAGCGCCGGCGGCCCCTGGATGAGAATTGCGGAGAAATGGGCGTGGCACGGCAATCTGGCGTTCAACGGCAGTAACTGGACAAACAACGTCTCCCATGGCGACATCCTCCGCGCCGGCGTGAATCAGCGACTCGAAATCAATGATATCAACCGGGCCGACTTCCTCATCCAGGGATCTACGCAGCTAGCTTGTTGCCCCTACCAGCAGATTCCTTGGGATCTCGGCATCATCCGCAACTATACCGGTGGCTCGTCACCGCCGCCACCGCCCCCGCCAGGGGAGCTGCTGACCAATGGCAACATCGAGTCCGGCACGACCGGATGGGCGGTGTTCGGCAGCGGTAGCGTCGCGGCGGTCACCGGCGCGGCGCACGGTGGCACCCTCTCGCTGTCGATCACCGGCCGGACCGCTGCGTGGAATGGCCCCAGGCAGGTCGTGACCTCGGTGTTGACCAATGGCAAGACCTACACGACGAACGTCTGGGTGAAGACCCAGAGTGGAACGGATACCGTCAAGGCGACGCTGCAGCTGACCGTCAACGGGTCGAGCTCGTTCATTGCGCTCGCGCCGCCCACCGCGGTCAACGCCTCCGGCTGGACGCTGCTGACGGGCACCGCCACGGTGGCGTGGAGCGGCACGCTGTCGAGCGCCACCTTCTACGTCGAGACCGCGTCGAGCACGAGCAGCTTCAACCTGGACGACGCGTCTTTCAAGTAAGATCCAGTCATCCGGTGGGCGGTCCGGGCACGATCACCGCGTGCCGGAGCGCGGGCCGTCTGCTGCGCCGCACTGGTGGATCCAGCGCGGCGCTGGTCTGCGCTGCTCCGGTGTGACGCCCGAGCTTCACGCTTTGCCCATGTGAGGTCACCGCGCGGGTCGGTCCTTCGAACCGGCGGCGTCAAGCCAGCAACGCCGAACCAGCACCTTGGTTCGGCGGTGTCGTAGTCCTGCTCTCACTCTTTATCGGAGGCTCTGTGAGAACGCTCCCATACCCATCATCATTGAAGTGGGCAATCCCGCTCTTCCTGGTCGCGCTCATGGCCCCAGCGGCCGAAGCGCAAACCCTTCCACCGGCCTCCGACGTGGCCAGGCAGATCACCGTCGGCTGGAACATCGGGAACTCGCTCGAGGCCACCGGCGGTGAAACGGCGTGGGGCAACCCGGCGCTCACGCAGCAGCTGATCAACGGTGTGAAGGCTGCTGGGTTCAATGCCGTGCGGATTCCATGTGCCTGGGACAGCCATGCCAATCAGGCCACGCTCGACATCGATCCGGCATGGCTGGCCAGGGTCAAGCAGGTGGTCGACTACGCGATCGGCAATGGCATGTACGTGGTCCTCAACATCCACTGGGACGGCGGTTGGCTCGAGGAACATCCCGTGTTTGCACAACAGGTGGCGGTCAACCAGAAGCAGCGCGCGTACTGGACCCAGATCGCCAATCAGTTCAAGACCTACAACGAGCGCCTGCTGTTCGCTGGGACCAACGAGGTGCACGCCGACTTCGGGACGCCCACCGCGGAGAACATCACCGTGCAGGAGTCGTACAACCAGACGTTCGTGACCGCGGTGCGCGCGACCGGCGGCAACAACGCGTCGCGGACGCTGGTCGTGCAGACCTACAGCACGAACATGTGGCACGGCTTGAGCTTCTTCACGCCGCCGGTGGACACCGTGGCCAACCGCCTGATCGTCGAAACGCACTACTACGATCCCTATGACTTCACCCTGAATCCCAGCGGGAGCTGCCTGTCCTGGGGGGCGCCGTTCCCGATCCAGAGTGCGTGTACCTGGGCCTACGAGAGCTACGTGACGGATCTGTTCGGTCAGGTTCGGGCGAAGTGGGTCGACCAGGGCATCCCGGTCATCATCGGCGAGTACGGCGTAGCAACGCGGCCCAACCTCAACCTCGCCTCCCGGCAGTACTGGCTCGAATACATCAACCGAACCGCGGCTGACAACGGCATCAAGACGTTCTACTGGGACAACGGGGCCTCCCCCGCGCAGGCCAACGGGTTCGCCGTCGTCGATCGGAACACCGGGGCCGTCGTCGATCAAGGGGCGCTGGAATCGATTCTGCGGGGCGCCGGGATCGGTAATCCGAACGTCCAGTACACGCTCACGACCACCGTGAACGGTTCGGGTTCCGTGAGCCGGAGTCCGACGGGCACCACGTTTGCCGGTGGGACGTCGGTGACCCTCACGGCCAGTCCGGGTGTCGGCCAAGACTTCGCCGGCTGGACCGGCGGCATCGGCGGGGTGACCAACCCCGTCACGATCAAGATCCTCGGAAACACGACCGTGGCGGCCAACTTCGTTGCTCGGGGAACGGGAGGCTCCGGAACGATCCTCCGAGAGTTCTGGCTCAACGTCACCGGCTCGACCACCGGCAGCTTGACCGCGAGCGCCAACTACCCGAACAATCCGAGCGGCAGCGAGCAGCTCACCTCGCTGGAGGGCCCCATCAACGGCGCCGACAACTACGGCTCGCGCATCCGGGGCTACATCCATCCGCTGATCTCGGGTAGCTATACGTTCTGGCTGGCCAGCGACGACTACGGCGACCTGCTACTCAGCACCAACGACAACCCGGCCAACGCCACACGGATCGCCTTCGTGGAGGGTTGGACGAATTCGCGCGAGTGGTCGAAGTACCCGTCACAGACGTCGGCAGCCATCAACCTGGTCGCCGGTCAGAAGTACTACATCGAGGTGTTGCAGAAGGATGCCACCGGCGGTGACAACGTGGCCGTTGCGTGGCAAGGGCCGGGCATTGCCCAGGCCGTCATTGCGGGGTCGTTTCTGTCGCCGTTCGTGGCGCCGACCGGGACGAGCCGCGCGCTGACGGTCACCCGTGCTGGCACCGGGAGCGGGACGATCACGTCCTCGCCGTCGGGCATCAACTGCGGGAGCAGCTGCAGCGCGAGCTATGCCAGCGGAGCCTCCGTGACGCTCACCGCCGCGGCGGCCAGCGGCTCGACCTTCGCCGGCTGGAGCGGTGCCTGCACCGGCGCCGCGACTTGCACGGTGGCGATGACAGCGGCGGTGTCGGTGACTGCCACGTTCAACGCGAGCAGCACCAACAGCCCGTGCGCCAACCCGGTCACCTTCGCCGGCAACACGGGCAACTTCAACACGACCGCGGCGGTCTGCTACCGGACCAGCGCCACGCTCAGCGGCTGGGGCTGCTCCAACTTCGACGGCAGGACCGTCACGGTGGGCGGCGCGGTCCGGACCTGCGGGCAGCTGCCGCTCACCGCGTCATCCGATGGCTTCACCTACTTCAGCATCACCGCCGGCGCGTTTCCCTGGGCCTCGCTGTTCACCTGGTGATCGGGGGAGTGCCCGAGTGCGGCGAGCGCGGCCACCGCGATCCACCCGAGACCGACCAGCGAGATGCCCCACGCCAGCGAGCGCACATAGACGGCCCCGGCGAGATAGAGGCCAAAGTAGGCGAGTCGCGCGAAGAAGAAGATCGCGGCGCCGGTGGTGGCATGGGCGCCCGCCGCCTGCGCCGCGACCACCACCGCGATGAACAGCACCAGGTTGTCGACCATGTTGTGCGCCGCGCGATCGGCCCGCGCGGCCACCGGGCTTCGCTCGGGTAGCGACTCGCGGTTGCCGAAGGCGAGCTTCGCGCCGGCGCGGGTCCAGGTGGGGGTGTGGAGCTCCGCGGCGGTCATGACCATGATCCATGTGAGCACTGCGCTGAAGATCAGATAGTGGATGTCCGTCATGCGCCTCGAGTATAGACGGCACCGGATCGCCGGGCACGTAGCGCAGCGAATGCGGCCGCCGGCGCAGATCCTTCGCCTCGAGCGCGGATGCGCGCGCCCACGACTCCCGGCGGGAACAACGCCCGCGTGCGTCAGCCGCGCGGCCGCGGACTCTACGTGGGTCCCCGCGCTCGTTGCAAAACCGCCAGGTCCCGACGAGGTGGGCCGGCGCGCGCCGGCAACGCGATCGATCGCCGCCTGCCGATCTCGCGCCACCACGGAAAACCAATATGCCGCATAACGCTCCATCGCTCATTCGCGCCATTCAGAGCAGACGCTGGCCCCTGACGTGCACAGGGGTTGGTCATGAAGACAGCGAAGTGGGGAGTGTCGTCTCTGTCGATCACATTGGTGTCGGCGCTGGCGTTGCCAGCTTGCACGGAGCAAGCGAGCGAGCTCGCGACCGACGAGGCGGCGCTGACCTACACATTGAGCTGCCGGTCGCCGGGGACCGGGTTCGGCGCGTTGGTCTTGCCGCCGGGCGCGGGCGGGGTCCTTCCGTTTGTGCCGCTCGCCTCGCTCCAGACGGTGCCCAACCCGGTCGTCCTTCCGGATCCGACGACGGGCGCGCCCACGGTGAGAGCGGATCTCGTCGACTACGTCGTGGATATCACGAGCGCCATCCAGCTGGGCAAAGCGCTGTTCTGGGATATGCAGGTCGGCAGCGACAGCAAGGTCGCGTGCGCGACGTGTCACTTCGTCGCCGGCGGGGACTCGCGGATCAGGAACCAGCTCCACCAGGGGGCGAATGGTGCCTGGGATGGCTACTCGACAAACTACGTGCTTACCGCCGGCGATTTCCCGTTCACCGATCCGGCCAGCTCGAGGGACATCGACGATATCGTCGGATCACAGGGCGTCCGGCGGAGCGTGTTTGTCGGTATCACCGCCACCGGCACCGAGGTCACGAGCCCGGTCGAGGATCCGGTGTTCGGCACCCTGCGGCAGACCACCGGGGTCAATGCGCCGACGGTGATCAACGCGGTCTTCAATCACCGCAATTTCTTCAACGGGCGCGCCCAGCCCGAGTTCAACGGCGTGAACCCCTGGGGCAATCGGGAGTCCGTCGCGCGGGCCTGGGTGGTCGTCGATGCCGCGGGCAACCTCGGACGGATCGATCTTCACATCCCGACCGCGAGCCTTGCGTCGCAAGCCGTCGGGCCGCCGATCAACGGCGCGGAGATGTCCGCCGACGGCAGGACGTTCCCCGACATCGGCCAGAAGCTGTTGCTGGCCAAGCCGCTGGGACTCCAGAAGGTCGACGCGCGCGACAGCGTGCTCGGGACCGTCGCCGAGCCGACGTCGAACGGGCTGACCAGGACGTATACCAACCTGATCCAGACCGCATTTCGACCGAAATGGTGGAACAGCCCGCGGCCCGTCCTGGTCGGCTCCCGGAGCTATTCGCTGATGCAGGCGAACTTTTCCTTGTTCTTCGGGATCTCCATCATGCTCTACGAGGCGACCCTCGTGGCGGATCGCAGCCCGATGGACCAGTACGCGGCGTCCCGGACGTTCGATCCGATCACCGGCGCGCTGGTCAGCGACACGCCTGCGCTGCTCGACGCGGTCGTGCTCCGGCTCGCGGCGCAAGGCATCACGATTCCGCTGCTGAGCGGCGGCACTCGCGCGGTCACGCGAGCGGATATCCTGACCGGGCTCGAGCTGTTCGAAAAGCCCCTACCGGCGCCGGGGACCCCGGGGATTCCGGCGGGCTTCGGTGTCGGTTGCAGCGCGTGCCACGTGGGTGCCGAGACCACCAGTGCATCGATTCGCAACCTGATGGTGGGCGTCGAGCCTGGAGACCTGGCCTTCAAGAATGCCGGCTTCGACTTGCGCATGGAGCGGATGTTCATGGGGGTCCGGGCGCCGGATCTGGAGCCGCCGCTGCCGCCCCCGCCGGTACCCGCCGGGACCGACGTCATCACGTTCGACGCGGCGACCTACGCGGTGACGGTGACGGACATCGCCGGCACGCCGGTGACCCCGCAGGTCGTCCCGGTCAATGCGTACGACGGCGGGTGGTACAACGTCGGCGTGCGACCGCCGGCCGAGGGCGTCGGGATCGGCGGCCTCGACGTGTTCGGGCGACCGCTGTCGTGGACGGGGTACTACCAGACGACCCTGGTGAATCCGTCGAGCATCCGGGTGCCTGGGGGTGGGCTCGGCTGTGTGGACGAAAGCGGCGATCCGGTGTCGCCGCCGGCCGCGCCGCTCACATCGCCGTTCGCTGGCGAAGTCTTGAATCCGGCGACCGGAAAACCGGTCCTCGCGGGCGGACTGCTCAAGACCGAGGCCACCGACGTCGCCGGTAGCTTCAAGACCGCAGCGCTGCGCAACATCGAGCTGACGGGTCCATATCTCCACAACGGCGGCAAATCCACGCTGCGGCAAGTGGTGGAGTTCTACGACGACGGGGGAGACTTCGAGAGCCCGACGCTGGCACCGCTCATCCGCCCGCTCGGGCTCGATGAGGATCAGCTCGTCGGGCTGGTCGCCTTCCTGGTCTCGCTCACCGACGATCGCGTGCTGTACCAGCGCGCCCCGTTCGACCACCCGGAGTTGCGGGTGCCGGCCGGCCAGGACGCTGGCGGGGCGGATGTCCTGACCCTGGTCCCGGCGGTCGGCGCTGCCGGCGTGGCCATGCCGGTGCCGAGGTTTCTCGACCTGAACCCGTTCCAGCCGTGACCGGCCGCGGCGCCGGTCGCCGCGACAACCCTGGGACTGCACAACGAACAAGCGAGCTCACCAATGAGTCCAGCACGATGGCAATACACGCGAAGAGACATACTCAAGCTCGGCGCCGCGTCGGGCGCCGCAACCCTGATCGGCAGAACGGCGTGGGCCGACACCTGCGTCGATAACTCGATCATCGACCCGATGTCCGATGTCGAGTTTACCGGATGTGGCGTCGGTGGCGAGCCGATGCCGACGAGCCCGCTCATCCTCGAGCCGTTCGTGGATCCGCTCCCGATCCCGAGAACGTTGCGCCCGGGGTGGAGGCACGCGGACGGCACGCTCGCTGCGCCGGGCGATCCGAGCGCGTGGTTCGTGCGCAGGTCGACGCAGTTCGGTGACGACACGGTCGTTCGACCGGGTCCGGGCGCTGGACAGCAAGACGCGCTGGGCGACCGGCCCGGGAACAACTCGCTCGCTCATCCCGAGTGGGGAATCCCGAACGCGGGGACGCATCAGCTGTGGACCAGCGGCCCGGGCATCATGGGCCAAGATCTACGGCTGCCCGACCCGCTGCTGTTTCACATCCGGCTGCAGCTCGGTCAGCACAACTTCACCAGCTCGCCGGTGCAGCCGATCGACGCCGGCGGCCATCCGGTGGCGTTGCCGTCCGGCACCAACGCCATCCCGGTGGGGGATGGCACGTATCGCATGCCCCCGGCGACGATATATGGCTTCAATGGGACGTTCCCCGGGCCCATGATAAACGCAGAGTACGGCAGGCCGGTCCTGGTCCGGTTCGAAAACGATCTGGACTTCAACCCGGAGTGCCTGCCACGACAGGACTTCGGTGCTCCAGACTGGGCGTTTCTCACGCACCTGCACAACGGCCACACGGCGCCGGAGAGCGACGGCAACCCCAACCACCTGGTCGACAACGACGGCGGTTACCTGCCCGGCCAGTGGTGCGACAACCTGTATCTCAACTATCCTGCCGGCAACGACGACCGCGAGAAGCAGTCGTTCCTGTGGTTCCACGATCACCGGATGCACCACACCGGGTCGAATGTTTACAAGGGCCTGGTCGGCCTGTTCCCGATCTACGACCCGATCCTCGACCCCGGTGACGAGCGCCGTGGTCTAAGGCTGCCTGGCGTGCGGACCCACAACGTCGGCCCGGGCGGGGTCCCGGACGGCACCTTCAATGTCGAGTACGACATCCCGATGGTGCTCTACGACTGCTGTCTCGACGATGGCGTCACGCCGCACCAGGACCAGCACATCCCGGTCACGCCGGACCCGAGATTGCCCGGGCAGATCTGCGGCGCGGCGCATCCGGAGTGGTGGGGGAACCTGTTCTTTCGCCATTACCCCAACCACGGCTTCGTCGGCGACATCTTCACGGTCAACGGCAAAGCGTTTCCGGTTCTGCACGTCAAGAAGCGGAAGTACCGCCTGCGCTTCCTCGGCGCATCGGTGGCGCGGCAGTACGAGCTGTCGTTGCGGACCGGCACGCCTCATGCGTTCCCCGGTATGCAGGGCCAGTACAACCTCGCGGTGTCGGCCAGCGGCACGTGGACGAAGGACAAGGGCACCGTGGCTTTGCCGATGTACCAGATCGCGTCCGAGGGCGGCCTGCTGCCGAACGCCATCAGGCGCGACTCGATCCAGATCTGGCCGGCGAAGCGGCGTGAGGTCATCGTCGACTTCACCGAGGATGCGAGCGGCCGCCCGCTCCCGTCCGGCACCGTGATCTACCTGACCAATACGCTGCACATGCCCAACGGTCGCAAGGCCAGCGAGAGCGGAGAACCGGAGTTCGACGATAAATATGCCGTGCCGCTGCTCAAGATCATCATCGACGACGACGCGCGCGACGACAGCCAGCTACCGGCGCCCGGGAAGCTCCTGCGGGCGGCGCCGCCGTTCAACCGGAATGCACAGAAGGTCCGCGACTTCACCCTCAGCCGAAGCGGGGCAGCCGGCGGAGAGGCCGAGTGGCTGATCAACGATTTGCCGTTCGATCCGAACAACCCGCTCGCGACGCCGGTCTGGGGCACCGCCGAGGCGTGGGGCATCAACAACGGCGGTGGCGGCTGGACGCACCCTATGCACCTTCACATGGAAGAGCACCACGTGATCTCGCGAACCAGCAGCGTGAGCCATCCCGACGACACCGGCAAGGAAGACGTCGTCGCGCTGGAGCCCAGCGAACAGACCGTCATCTTCCGTCGGTTCCGGACGTTCATCGGCAACTACGTGGGGCACTGCCACAACCTCGCGCACGAAGACCACAGCATGATGTTTGGCTGGACGATCGTGAAACCTCAGTGACGCGTACCGCCGCAGGCCACCAGCCGGCGGTGGAGGCCGGTCAATCTGTCCTCCGGTCGACGGAGGTGTTGGGTGGCAGGGCGCGATCCGAGGGCGCTATGATGGCGTTCGATGCCAGCCCACGACGGCTCTCTGCGAGATCCCGAGACGCTTCACGATATCGACGCGGCCGCGACCGGCGGAGCGGCGACCGCGTTCGTCGTAGGCAGCTTCGCGCAGCGCTACGCGCGGGGCGAGCTGCTCGGTGCCGGTGGCATGGGCGTCGTCCAGGCCTGGCGCGATCGCGCCACCGGCCGCGAGGTCGCGATGAAGACCATCCGCGGCCTGGGCGAGGCGACGGCCGCGTTGCGGTTCGCCCGCGAGGCACGCGTGCAGGCGCAGCTCGAGCATCCGTCGATCGTGCCGGTCTACGATGTCGGCGTCGATCCGGGGGGCGCTCTCTACTTCACGATGAAGCGCGTGCGCGGCCACAGCTTGCAGCGCGTGCTGCAGGATGGCGAGGCGAGTGGATACTCGCAGCGCAAGCTGCTCACCGTGATGGCGCGCGTCGCGCGGACGCTCGAGTATGCGCATCGCCGCGGCGTGGTGAATCGCGATCTCAAGCCAGCGAACATCATGCTCGGCGAGTTCGATGAGATCTACGTCCTCGACTGGGGGCTCGCGCAGGTCCGGGCGCAGGGCGGTGACGTCGCCGAGGTGCCGAGCGCGCCCCCCGCGCGGGCTGCCGGCCCGGCGGCGCTCGCAGGTCTCGCCGCTCGCGCCGCCGATCCGCTCGTCGACTCGTCGCAGCGCCCGGAGACCGGCGCCGATCAGGTGCTCGGCACGCTGGGCTACCTCGCTCCCGAGCAACTCGAGAATCCCGATCGCGTCGATCACCGCAGCGATATCTACGCGCTGGGCGCGATCCTGTTCGAGATCCTCGCGGGCCAGCGGCTGCACGCCGCCGAGACCTCGCATGGCGTGATGATCTCGACGCTCGAGCTCGATGGCGCGAGCCCTGCGGACCGCACGCCCGAGCGCAGCGTGCCGCCGGAGCTCGACGTGCTCGTGCGCGCGTGCACGCGGCTCGATCAGTCGGCGCGGCCCGGATCGGCGGCCGAGCTGGCCGCGGCGCTCGACGCCTACCTCGACGGCGATCGCGACCTCGCCCGTCGTCGCGAGCTCGCTGCCGCGGCCGCCGACGCGGCGCACCACGCGCTGCAGGCGTCGCGCACGTCCGCCGCCGAGGCCGAACCAGCGCTGCGCGCGGCGTCGGTACGCGAGGTGGGGCGTGCCCTCGCGCTCGATCCCGAGAACGCGCTTGCGCGCACCACGTTGCTCCACGCGCTCACCGAGCCTGCGCGCGCGATGCCCGCGGCGGCCGAGGCCGCGTATCGGACGGGCGCCGTGCAAGCGCTCCGCAGCTCGCTTCGCCATGCCTCGCTGGCGTTGCTGAGCTACGCCGCGTACGTGCCGCTGGTGCTGTGGATGGGGGTGCGCCGGCCGTGGCTACTGGCCGCTACCGGAGCCTCGACCATCGCCGTGATCACGCTGACCTATCGCCAGTACCGGCGACCGCCTACACAGCTCGCCCTGCCGTGGTCGCACGTCGTGGTCTCGACCCTGGCGTTCGCCTTCGGGCTGAGCCTGTTTGGACCGCTGGTGCTGCTGCCATCGCTGGTCATCATCACCGGCGTTGCGTACGTTGCCACGTTCGACCGCGGCGCGATCGCTTGCGTCATCCCGCTCGTCGCGGTGATCTTCGTTCCGCTCGCGCTCCAGCTCCTGGGCGTCCTGCCGCCGTCGTACGACTTCGCCGACGGCACGCTGCGCATCCTGCCTGGCATGACCGATCTGCCGCCGACCCCCACGCTGCTGCTGCTCGCCGTGGCGAACGCGATCGTCGTCGCCGGCAGCATCATCTTTGTCTGGCGGCTGCGCGGTACGCACCGCGACGCCGAGCGCCGGCTCGCGCTCCAGGCCTGGCAGCTGTCGCAGCTGGTTCCGGAGGCACCGTCTCCCACCGCTGCCACGCCGCGCGCGCCGCGCGCCGCCTTGCCGGCGGCGTTCGACAGCGGTCAGGACACGCAGCCCTGAGGTAAACATTGTCGCATGGGTTGGTAGCCAAGAAGATCCGCGCGACGCGACGCGCGGTCGCCAGTCGTGAACCCTCTGGATCGAGGCGGAACAGGGACCTTGACCACAGATCAAGGAGTCCCTGTGTAGCTCGACCGCGATGTTGGGCCCCACCGTGTGGATAAATCCGAGCCGCTGCGCTACAAAATCCCCCTCATGACCGCCAAGTCGCGGCGGAATTGCCCGTGCTGACCGTGACGATGCCGGGCGCTCACCCGGCCAGCGCTCGGAGTGCGAGGCCGCGATGAAGCTGGCGGTCACCCTGCGACTGACCGCCGAGCTCGAAGCCGTGCTGCTCGACGATAACGTCGCGTATCGCCCCGATCTGGCGATCAAAGGCTCGCACGCGATGCGGTCGATGCTGGCATCGTGGCGACCCGACGTGCTGATCACCGCGTCGATGCCGGATCTCGAGACCATCGCCGCCTGGCGCGCGGCGGTCTCCGCCGAGCATCGGCTCACCGTGATCGAGGTGGTGGAGACTCGACCGGCCGCGACGGCCCGCGGTGAGCCGATCGACGTCGAGGGCGGCGTCGATCACGCCCGGATCGACCGTGCCGGCACCGCGCAGCCCGAGATCGATGCGTTCGTGCTCGCCGAGACGCTCAACCAACGCGCGCTGGTTCCACCGGCGCGCCCTGGTCGGTCCGGCACGCGGGTGATCATGGTCGGTGCAGGCATCGTCAACCTGGTGACCGCGTACGAGCTCGTGCGCACCGGCTTCCATGTCGAGCTGTTCGATGCGGCCCCGGATCCGAGGCGGCCCTACGACTGGCGTCGACATGGCAGTACGTTCGGCGGCGGCGACGCCCGGATCTTCTCGCTCAACGAGGCCCGGCAACACCACCACAATGGATTGGCAGTCAGCGCAGCCACCAATACCCAGTTCCAGCGCACGATCGCCGACGACGGCTGGCTCGCATGCGCCGTCACCGCGCTCGGGCCACGCGATCGCAGCTGGATCGCCGAGCACGAAGCCATGCCGCAGTGGCTGTCCGGCCGATTCGACCGTGACATCATCTCGGTCAACCAGGATAGCCATTCGTGGTGGCGAGCGCTGATCGAGCAGACCCCCCAGTTGTTTGTCGATGTCGGCTTCTGCGATGGCCTGGTGCGCATCTACAGCACGCAGGCCACGTACGACCGCGCCCGCCTGGACGAGCGCCGGATCGGCGCCGTGGTCCGCGAGCTCGACCTCGCGGGCCTCGCGCACGAGCACCCCGCGCTCGCCGAAGCGGTCGCCCACGGCGAGATCGCCGGCGCGCTCGACGTGGTCGGCTTCTCGTTGCACGTGCATCGGTTTGCCCGATCGCTGATCTCGTACCTCGCGGATCGAGGATCGGTGTTTCACTGGGACGCGCGCGTGAGCGCCGTGCGGCGCGACCCGCTCGGTCGCGTAGCCGGGGTCGAGGTCGGCGGTGCGGCGATGACCGCCGACCACTACGTGCTGTCGCCTGGCGCGTACGGCGGGACCCTGCTCGACGGCTTCGCGTCCGACGCTGCGATCGCGCCGATGATCGGCATGTGGCTCACCCTGCCCAACACCGCGCCCAGGCTCGAGCGGCCGCTGAAGGTCTCGCGCTCGGGGTTTGCGTCGAGCGCGTCGACCGACGGGGCCAACGTGATCGCCGGCTGGGATCCGTCGTATGGCGAGGTCATCTTCGTCGCCGGTGGCCACGGCTACGTCGGCATCGAGGCCGGCACGCTCGATCCGAGCGGTCTCGCCGACTTGTCGCGGGCGATCGACGAGACCGCCCGGCGCGTGTTCCCGGACAAGTACGCGCGTGCGGTCGAGCTCGGGATGATCTCCGAGCACCCGCGCTACTGCCTTCGGCCGTGGACCGCCTCGGGCCTCGGCGTGTTCGAATGCGCCGAGGCCGCGGACGGTGGCCTCGCCATCGTCTGTGGCGGACACAACACCGGCGGGTTCGCACAGTCGCCGAGCGTCGCGCGCGCCGTGGTCGCGGCGCTGCGGGGCGAGCATCATCCGATGCACGGCCTGTATCACCCGCACCGCTACCGGGCGTTTACCGGGCGGACCCCCGAACAAGCACTACAATCGCTGCGCGACGGTGTCCGCCGCAGCAAATCATCCGAAGATACGGTCGAGCACGATACCGGCACTGCGGCAGATATCGCGAATCGTCGCTAGCTCTTCGAGGTCATCGAGACTGGTTGTCATCGCACTGACATACACCGGCGTACTGCAAACAGTCGTTTGCAAATCGTCCTGGCGGTCAGCCGTTGCGTGATCGCAGGCTCAACGGTCGCATGTCGACCCAGACCTCATCGATGTAGCGCAGGCACTCCGCCTTACGTCCGGTCGTGCCAGCGGCGCGCCAGCCCGCTGGCAGCGGTTGATCTGCCACCCAGATCGAGTACTGCGCCTCGTCGTTGACGACGACCGCGTACGTCCGCGTGTCCTCCGCGTCTCCTGGCTCCATTGCGATCTTTGTAGCTCGTCCGTCAGACCTGAAGCAAGCGTTCCCAAGGCGTGCACGTTGGAGCGAATCGGAACGTGTCACCGGGTCCCGCTATTTGCTCGGGGCGGGCCGGATCTTCATCCGCCGCTCGATCTCGTCGGGGTCCTTCGGTACGGCGCGGGTCAGCACCTCGGCGCCGCTGGGCGTGATCAGGATCTCGTCCTCGATGCGGACACCGAAGTTGCGCTGCGGCAGGTAGATGCCCGGCTCGACCGTGATCACCGCGCCCGCCGGCAGCGGCGCCTCGTAGTCGCCGACGTCGTGGACTTCCAGGCCCACGAAGTGGCAGCAGCCGTGGATGAAGGCGTCGTGATAGCCGGCATCGTCGACGACCTTGCGGATCGCCTGGTCGATCGTGCGAACGGTCACGCCGGCCTTCGCTGCCGCGATGCCCGCGGCCTGGGCACGGAGCACGACGTCGTAGATCTCGCGCTGCTCGGGCGTGAACTTGCCGCTGGCGGGGTAGGTCCGGGTCACGTCGGTGGCGTAGTACTGCTCCTCGGCGCCTGCATCGACGACGACCAGCTCGCCGTCGCGGATCGTGCGGTCGTCCTTGGGATAGTGGAGCACCGCGCCGTTGGGCCCCGAACCGACGATCGAGTCATACGCGACATGCCGGGATCCCGAGCGGCGAAACGCCTCCTCGATCGCGTCCTTCAGATCGAGCTCTCGGATCCCGGGCTTCAGCACCTCGAGGATGCGCGCGTGGCCGGCGGCGGTGTGCTCGATGGCGCGGCGCATGAGCTTCAGCTCGTCGGCGTCCTTCACCTCGCGCAGCTGACCCAGCGTTCCGTGTCGATCGTTGACCTTGCAGCCATACGATCGATCCAGCGCATCGGCGTAGGCCTGCATGACCTTCGGCTTGGGGTCGGGGACCGGCACGAAGTACCCGACGAAGTTCAGGCCGCCGTGCGGACAGGCACCGAGCAACCGGCCGGCGAGCCTCGTCGTGCGAATCACGCGCGCGAATCCGGTCGACGCCTCGAGCGCCTGCGACGGCAGCATGGTCCGCTCGCCGTCCCAGCGCTCGGGCTCGACGTCGAGCGGGCGCAGGACCAGCAGCTCGGGGTACTGCCCGCCCGGGTCGAGCAGCAACGCGGCGCCCGGCTCGTCGATGCCGGTCAGGTAATAGAAGTCCATGCCCTCGCGCAGGCCGGAGAACTGAGCCTCGTTGACCACGAGCGTCGCGCCGGTCTTCAGCTTGTCCATCAGCGCCTTGCGACGGCGACGGTAGACCTCTGCGCCGAGGCTGCCGGTCGGTCCGATCGTTTGGGTCTCGCGGACGCCGGCGGGAGCCATCAGCTTGCCGACCGGCAGCACGCGCGGGATCTCCTGCGGCTCGGCGAGCGCGTTCACCGAGCCAAGCAGCAGTAGGGTTGTCAACGCGGTAGTTCGCATGGCGGGTGAGCATCGCAGACCGGGATGACCGCTGCATCCCTCCGACCGGCGGACCGGCGGACCGGCACACGCGGCGGACCCGTCTTGGCAATGCTTCGCCATCCGTTCCCACGAAATGCCAGGCGCGGCTACGGTTGACGGCACATCGGCATCTGTCGTGAGCGCGCTCCACCGTGCTGGCGCGGCGCCGTCGAGCAGTGGCTACTACGACCTCGAATGAGCCTCGAATGCGCGTCGGACCCCGGATGCGCCGCGAAGCAGCCTCGTCGTGGTGACGGTGCAGCCAGCGCGGGGGCTCGCCGGCGCTGGCGCCGGGAACCGATGAAATAGATTGACGCGTCGTCCTCGCTTTGTTAACTCACATTAAAAATGAGATTGATTTTCATTTTCAAA